>BNJT01000168.1_pt1 | contig 218287 bp, 248 predicted proteins | sample 8540491 | NCBI WGS metagenome assembly BNJT01 (sample SAMD00202455, study PRJDB9452) | human saliva metagenome | host: Homo sapiens
GCGGCCAATGCTGCTGATGCCGCCGGTGCTGTGGGTGCGGTGGGGGCTGCGGATACTGTGGGCGGCGAGCCCGCCGTGGATCCCGCTGTGGCTCAGGAGGGCCCGGCGCAGACGGAGTCGGTCGAGTCGGCTGAAGACGGTGACACGCCTGTGGACGAGGCTGAGGCCGCGGATGAGTCCGAGCCGGCCGTGGGCGATGAGGTCGCTGATGTCGCTGGCGAGGTCGGCGACGAGCAGGAGGCGGAGGAGTCCGCCGAAGGGCCTGATGCGGCTGGGGGTGAGGAGACCACGGAGTCTGCGGATGAGGCTGCTCCTGAGGCCGATACGGAGGCTGAAGTCGTCGAGGACGCCGCCGGTGAGGTCCAGGACTCGGGGACCGATGAGCCTGATGATGAGGTCGAGGATGACGTCGAGGACGCCGCAGTCGACGACGACCCCGGCGAGGTCGATGGCGAGCAGGAGACGGAGGAGTCGGCCGAGGGTGCTGAGGTCGATGAGGCCGAAGGCGAGCCGGACAGCGATCCAGCCACGGAGCCGATGGTGGAGCCGACCGAGGCTGACGAGGCCGTGGGCGCTGATGACGACTCTGGCGAGGGTGGCGACGAGCCGGTGGCGGAGGAACCCGTTGAGGACGACGCCGTCGCCGACGAGTCCTCCGATGAGCGCAGCGCCGCTTCCGCTGATGCGGCTGAGGAACCGGAATCCGGCGAGTCGGCTCCTGAGGGCACGGGCTCTGTCGCCGCCGAGTCGGCTGACGAGCCCGAGAAGGATGTCGTCGTCGACGAGTCTGCCGGTGACGGCGGTGCCGAGGGCACTGATACGGCTGAGGCTGACACGGAGACCGGAACGGAGGCTGTCGAGGGCGCTGGTGACGAGGCTGGGGGCTCTTCCGACAACAACGAGACGACCGTCCTCACCCCTTCGCAGCGGCGCGACGTCGACTCGGCCGATACGACTGACTTCACGGTCGCTCCTCAGTTCGCGGCTGCGGCCAGCGGCTGGACGGCGGGCTCGGCAGCTCCCGCCGCGGGCTCGGCCGAGTCGGTGGCCCTCCCCGTGCCCCCCGCCGCCGTCGGCCGAGGACATCGCCGCCTGGGCCGAGACCCCCAGCGGGGCGCCGTCGGGCTTCTCCGCCGCTCAGCCAGCCGTGGAGCTGGACATGTTCGGTCCCCAGATGATGGCCCAGATGCCGCCTCCCCAGCGGAATCAGCCGTCGAATTCCAGCACCGGGCGCCTGATCGCGATCATCGTGGTCCTCCTGCTCATCATCGTCGGTGGAGGCGGCCTGTGGGCCGGCAGCTACTTCGCCAACAAGGGCAAGGGCGGGGACTCCTCGGACGCCTCCCAGGACAAGGCCGATGGCAACGGGGGCGAGGGCAACACGCAGAACGGTCAGGCCGACGCCGCGGCCACGTCGACCGCGGCGGCCCTGCCCTCGGGCGCGGTCAAGGCCTGCTCCAGCATGCCGACCTTCACGATCACCTCGGTGGAGGACGGCCAGGGCGAGCTCAAGGTCCAGGGCAACATGGCGACCTCCTGCGCCGAGGGCGACTTCCTGGCCGGAGCGTCCAACCAGGTCCTCGTCTACAGCTCCGCCAGCCCCGCCGGCGGCGCCGACGTCGACCGCCTCGTGGCCTCGGGAACCTTCGACTTCTCCGGTGACCCGCTCATCATCCCCAACGGCGGACGGACGGTGACGCTGCGCTTCGGTGAGCAGCACTACTTCCGCACCGCCAAGGACCTCGACCTCAAGGGCCTGTCGGTCAGGCCCTCCTTCGACCGCGGCTCCCCGTCCAGCGCCACCGCCAAGAGCTCGACGAACTCCCCGATGACCATCGCCTCCTCGACGAGCTCCAACAGCAACCAGGAGGCGCAGGACGAGCAGGCCGCCGGAGAAGCCATCCAGTGGCAGGTCAAGCACGACTATCCCATCGTCAAGGAGAGACTCCTGCACCAGTGGACCCCGCAGGTGTCCTCCAAGCAGGTCGGTCTGAAGGCCGATGGGCTGATTTGGAACAACCGCTCGATCCTTGCCGAGTACCTCAGGACGCGGCAGGCCAACCCGAATGCCGTCATCATCGACACCAGTCAGTGGCCGGTCTACGACGACAAGGACTGGTGGGTGACCCTGCAGGGCGATTCCTACCCCGACGCCGACCAGGCCAATGCCTGGTGCGATGCCCAGGGCTACGACTCCGACCACTGCCTGGCCAAGCGCATCGAGTCCAGCGGATCACCTCAGGGCACCACCAAGTCCCGCTGAGACGTGAGTCGGCCCGCTTGAGAACGTGATCGGCTCTCCCGCGTCACTGGCTCATGAGGGCCGATGCGCTGCTGGCGCGCTTCAGGACTGGAGGCTTTTCTTCAGGTTCAGTACCCGCGTGGCCGACTCGTCCACCCGCGCCGCGAAGGTCGGGTCGGACTGGGCGGCGGCGATGATGGCCTTGACCATGTCGGCGGCCACCGTCGGGTCCGCCGAGGCCAGCACGATGTCGCAGCCGGCCCGGATCGCCTGCACGGCCCGATCACCGGCGGCCACGCCCTGGACCTGGGCGGCGGCGGAGACGTCGTCAGTGATGACCACTCCGGAGAAGCCCATCTCCGTGCGCAGCATCTCGGTGACGATCTTCGAGGAGAACACCACCGGCGCCGAGGCGTCAATGAGTGTGTAGGTGGCCGAGGAGACCATGATGACCTGCGCGCCGGCGGCGATGGCGTTGGCGAAGACGCCGACCGCGGCGTCGGTGCTGCGGTTCGTGGTGCTGTCGACGACGCCCGCGGAGGTGTCCGTGTTGGCCGTCACCCGCCCCAGGCCCGGGAAGTGCTTGTACGTGGGGATGACCTTCGAGGCCCGCATCCCCTCGGCGAAGGCGCCGGCCTGGGAGGAGACGGTGGCGGCGTCGTGCCCGTACTCGCGCCCCCACTTGCCGATGGGCTCGTTGGTGGTCGGCCGGGGGATGTCGACCAGGTCGACCACCGGGGCCAGGTTCATGTTGACCCCGACGTCGGCCAGCTCCTTGCCCCAGGTGCGCGCCGCGGCCACCGGCTGATCGCGCGACTGGGTCGACTGTTCCATCGCCGAGGGGATCTCGGAGAAGCCCGACCCGGACAGGACCTGGACCTCGCCGCCCTCCTGATCGGTGGCCACGAGCATCGGGGTGCTGCGGGTCGTACCCGGGCCGACCTTGCCGGTGAACGAGGCGATGACCTTCTGGGTCGCCTGGCCGCCCGCCGTGGTGCGGCCGGCGATGAAGATGTTGCCGACATGGTGGGTGTCGACGGCCTCGGTGGAGGAGTCCTCGGGAGCGGTGGCGTCCACCCCAACCATCATGAGTCGGCCGACCTTCTCCTCCAGGCTCCAGCCCGCCAGCGCCCCGTCGGTGGCCGTCGCGGTGGCAGACGCCGTCGCGCTCGCGGTGGGCGAGGGGGCGGCGCTGGGCGATGCGGGCGCCGGGGCCTTGGGCTTCGCGCTGGAGGAGGAGCCGCCGGCCGACGAGGATCCGGGGATCAGGGAGCATCCCGTCAGGGAGCCCGCGCCCAGGAAGGCTGCCAGGAGCACCGGCCGTCGACTCACGTGGTGCTGCGGGGACTGGCTGGGGGCGCTGGTGCTGGGGGTCTTCCCGGCGTCCGGAGTCTCAGGCCGATGACGGTCATTCATGCCGGCCACACTAAGACAGGTCCCGGGGCCGACGCGAGGCATGGGCTCGTGCAGGCCGTTTCCCAGGTCCTCGTCCGGCCGGTTCCGCGGCGCTGCCGGCGCTACTCCCAGCCCAGCTCGTGGAGGCGCTCGTCGGGGATGCCGAAGTGGTGGGCCACCTCATGGATGACGGTCACGGTGATCTCCTCCTCCAGCTCCTCGCGGCTGGTGCACCAGCGCTCCAGCGGCCCGCGGAAGATGAGGATGCGGTCGGGCAGCACCATGGACCAGCCCTCGTCGCGCTCGGTGAGGGGGACGCCGTCGTACAGCCCCAGGAGCGTGGGCAGGCCCGAGTCGTTATAGTCGTCCTCGGTGAGCATCTCCGGATCGGGCTCGTCCTGGACGAGGACGACGACGTTGTCGATCGCCTCGGCCAGGTCCGCGGGGATCCTGTCGAGGGCGTCGCCGACGACGTCCTCGAACTCCTGATCCGTCATCAGCCCCGAGGGCTGTTCCCGGGGCTGATGGGGCTGGGTCGGCTCCTGCTCGTGCTCGTGGCTCACGGGCTCAGCCTGCCAGACCGCCAGGCTCCGGCTCGACAGTCCTCACGGGCAGGAATCCCGCCGAAAACCGAGCGGTGAGGAGGGTCACGCTCCTGGGATTTGCGCTGTGGAAGACTGTCCCCTTAGTGTTCATCCCGGTTCGAGGCGCGACGACGTCGAAGGCCCCTGGCCCCCATCGTCTAGCGGCCTAGGACCCCGCCCTTTCACGGCGGTAGCACGGGTTCGAATCCCGTTGGGGGTACGGATTCGCACAAGTGAACAACACAGTGAATTCACACTGGCCTCGTGGCGCAGTTGGTTAGCGCGCCGCCCTGTCACGGCGGAGGTCGCGGGTTCAAGTCCCGTCGAGGTCGCGGAAAGGTCGGTCCGATCAGAAATGGTCGGACCGCTTCCATCCCAAGGCTCTGTAGCTCAGTTGGTAGAGCGTTCGACTGAAAATCGAAAGGTCACCGGATCGACGCCGGTCGGAGCCACTGCGAAAGGCCCGGAACTCACGAGGTTCCGGGCCTTCGCTCATTGCTGGGCGGGCGCACACCGGGGCGCGCCAGGCCTCTTCTGCGGGTCGTCTGCGGATCCCTTCGCCGTTTCGGTCACCAAGCAGGCCCTCATGGTGGATGATGGCAGCCCACATGTGTGCGCCGCCACGTTCGCGAGCGCCGAGAGCTCCGTACCTCACGCGGCCCGCACGCCACCACACGACCCGCGCCGCGTCACGGCGCCATATCCGTACTACGCAAGGAGGAGGCCATGATCTCAGGAAACGTACCCCAGTCCCCGGGCGAGCCGATGGCGGAGCCGGAGCAGACCATCCATCCCGACCCCGAGGTCGTCGCGAACGCCTGGGTCGGCGACTGGCGCGCGCTGGAGGAGAGGGCCGCCGCGGACCTGGAGGGTTACTGGGCCGAGCGCGCCGGCGAGCTGGAGTGGTCCAGGCGCTGGGACACGGTGCTCGACGAGTCCGGGGCGCCCTTCTACCGTTGGTTCGTCGGTGCTCGGACGAATATCGTCTCCAACGCCGTCGACCGGCACCTGACCAACTCCCACCGCAACGCTCGCCCTCATCTGGGTGGGTGAGGATATCGAGCAGGTGCGTACCTTCTCCTACTTCGACCTTGGTCGGGAGGTCGAGAGGATGGCCAACGTCCTCAGGGCCATGGGCGTGCACAAGGGTGACGTCGTGACGATCTACCTGCCCCGCATCCCCGAGGTCTTCTTCGCCATGCTCGCCTGCGCCAAGCTCGGGGCCATCCACTCGGTGGTCTTCGCCGGCTACTCCTCCGACGCCCTGAGCGCGCGCATCGATGACTCGGAGTCCAAGGTCGTCATCACCGCCGACGGCTCGTGGATCAACGGCAAGGTCTTCCCCATGAAGAAGATCGTCGACGACGCGGTGCGCTTCTCGCCCACCGTCCAGAACGTCATCGTCGTGAGCAACACCGGCACCGAGGCGGTCATGGACCCCATCCGCGACCACTGGTACCACGAGCTGTGCAAGCTCCCGATCGCCCAGGGCCGCTGCGAGACCGTGCAGGTCGACGCCGAGGATCCCCTGTTCATCCTCTACACCTCCGGGTCCACCGGCAAGCCCAAGGCGATCCTGCACTCCCACGGCGGCTACCAGGTGGGCACCTATGCCACCCTCCACGACTGCTTCGACGTCCACGACGCCGACCGCTGGTGGTGCACCTCGGACCCGGGCTGGATCACCGGCCACAGCTACCTCGTCTACGGTCCGCTGCTCAACGGCGCCACCGTTTTCATGTACGAGGGAAACCCGACCTACCCCTACCCGGACCGCTGGTGGAACCTCATCGAGCGCTACGGCATCAACGCCTTCTACACCGCTCCCACGGCCATCCGCACACTCATGCGCTTCGGCGAGGCCTGGGTGCGGCGCCACGACCTGTCCAGCCTGCGGCTGCTGGGCAGCGTCGGCGAGCCACTCAACCCCGAGGCGTGGCGCTGGTTCCACCACGTCGTGGGTGCCGACCGCTGCCCGATCATCGACACCTGGTGGCAGACCGAGACCGGCATGTTTCAGATCACGACGGTGCCCTCCATGCCCCCAGAAGCCCGGCGCGGCGGGCCGGCCGGTGTTCGGCCAGGAGGCGGCCGTCGTCGATGAGGAGGGCCGGGAGGTCCCCGACGGCGTCGAGGGGAACCTCGTCCTCAAGCGTCCCTGGCCCGCGATGATGCGCACTCTCTTCCGTGAACCGCAGCGCTACGTGGACACCTACTGGAGCAAGTACCCGGGCCTGTATCTCACCGGGGACTCGGCCAAGCGCGACGCTGACGGCTGGTTCTGGATCATCGGGCGCACCGACGACGTCATCAAGGTCTCCGGCCACCGCCTGGGCACGGCCGAGGTCGAGTCGGCGCTCGTCTCCCACTCCGCGGTGACCGAGGCCGCCGCCGTCGGCCTGCCCCACGAGGTCAAGGGCACTCCGTCCACGTCGCCGTCGTCCTGGCCACCGGGGTCGAGCCCTCGCGTGAGCTCGAGGCGGAGCTGCGCCAGCACGTGGCGGCGACCCTGTCGCCGATCGCCAAGCCGGAGTCCTTCGTCTTCCTCGAGTCTCTGCCCAAGACCCGGTCGGGCAAGATCCTGCGCCGGGTGCTGCGGGCCCGGGCGCTGGGTCAGGATGAGGGCGACCTGTCCACCCTCGCCGAGGAGTGATCGCCTCGGCCCCGACCAGGCCCCGCATCAGGGGGCGGTCCGGGCCACCGCGAAAGGCCCGGAACCCACAAGGTTCCGGGCCTTCGCTCACTGTTGGGCGGGCGAGCCCTGGGGTTCTGCTGATCGCCTGGCATGCGGTTGAGCTCGAGCAACTTCTCAAAGGATCGGCTTATGCTTGTCGCGCCGGGCTGTACGCGGCCTCCAGAGTATGTTCGGAAGATCGCACTCCTCGTCACGTTGATAGCGGCTCCCTGATGGTAGTAGATACCGGGGTCGGGTTGGCTGCTGTGGGCATGATGTCTTGCCCCTGTCCGTGGATGATACGAGGGCCTCTATGTAGCGGGGCGTCGTGTGGTGTGGTGCTTGTAGGAGTGGAGCGGCGCCAGTGCCTCACTGGGACGCGAGACGAGGAACTGAAGAACTGATGCGCCAAACGTCGCTGTGTCGTACGTCACGAACATGGACGGTAGACATTCGTCCGACAGTGAAATTATGTGATAACGTTCAAGATCTGGGCGGTGAGCGCGATTGCACATGTCGAGTACGTGGCTCACTTGCCTTTCGTTTCAGCATCTCTAGGCGATTGGAGTCACTGTGGCACATGATGTAGTTGTTCGTTTTGATGAACTTGACCATGTATCGTCTCGATTAGGTCAAACCGCAGGGGAACTGTTGTTCTCTCCCAACTGATCACCCGGCGCCGGCTCATTCCGCAACCAACGGCTTTCCTGAGGTGTTCAACGCCTCACTTGCAGATCTTGCTGCTGACAAGAATTCATTTGTTGATGATATTGAATCAGTAGCATCTGGGGTTCAGGCGACTTCTTCCATGTTCTCTGACACCGATTCAACTGTTGCTGATGGTGCAGCAGCGTTCATGCGAGGAGCGTGATTATTGTGACAGCAACACTATCTGCCGCTCGTTCTTTTGCTTCCGAACCTTATTTCTCTGCCGCTCAAGAGTTGGATTCCCAGGGTAGACTGATTAGCCAAGCCGCCGAGGATGTCTCTAACGTTAGAGCGTCAGTTGTTGACAACTGGCAGGGAAAGGCGGCCGCTGCCTTCGTGGCGAAAACCAAATCGGTGGAGGACTCAGGGCAGCAACTGTCTAAGAACCTGAATTCGCATGCGCAGTTGCTGAGCTGGTATGCGGGCGCGAAAAGCAAGGCGTGTAAGAGTGCTGTAGCTGCGGCGGAAAGTGCAAAAGCAAAAGGCTTTGATGTATCGGACGCCTGGAAGGTCTCCCTCTCCGTACAGCAATTAATTGGAAACAATGTTGGCCTCCACATATTTGAGATGGCCATTTTTCAGTTGGTGATAGATACGCATGTCAGTGTCATTGAGCAAGTTGACGCTCAGGCAATTATGGCACTGGGAGGAAATGGGGGGCTAACTGCAAGTTTGTCCGGCGCTCCCACTATTAAATCGACCAAGTCGCATGTAACGTCAAACGGATATACCGTTGGAAAAGTTCCGGAACGGAAGTTTAAATTTCGATAACGATTTTCCGTTTGGCTCAAAGGAAGGTCAAGACACCTGGAGTGACCACAAATCATGGTGGAAGTGGGAAGCGATGTTGCGTGGCGGCCAGACCCTGCGGCCTGACCTAGATGATGCCCTTCCGATGTATGAACATTACAGAGATAAGTCGGGAACGGCAATGACTTTCGATTTTGAAGAGGGATATAAGGAGGACGCTGGGATTCGTCGAGAGGTTAATAGGGAGATGAGTCAGACCTTAACTGCTGCTAACGAGCTAGTTAAAGAGGGGTACACTTCGATTGATTTTCATTCCGGCGTTAAGGAGTCAGGGCAATATCCTGAAACGGAGAACTGGCAGAAAACCGTCGGTGGATATTCTTATTACAGTGACTCGCAATTGAAAGTCGATGGCGATACGGTTACGTTGACAACGACAATGACAGCGAAAGATCGTTGGAATTTCGATAGAGAAAAACAAGATATGGGGACTGGGGTTCCTGATTCTGAAAATGGCAGGTTTGAGGAGCTCGGGTGGGCTAAGAGCTTTGAAACAAGTGGTACTGTGGATCGGATTTACACGTGGAAAGTCGGAGAGGAGCCGCCGATTGTCGATGACAACACTAACGATGGGCCTGGAGGGAATCGGAATGGGAGTGATACGGGCGACGAGAGGGGAACTAGAGGTGAAGGTGGCGAAGGGGGTATGCGCATGCGTTAGTATCGGAACTGAACAGGGTGCCCCTGATAAAGTGATTCGGAACCAGGTATAAGAGAGTGTTGACGCTGGAACGAAGGTTCGGAGTTCGAAGCGAAGTCTTCACGATCTTTCAGTGGAGTGTCAGTTCTGGGGTGTGAACATGCCTGGAAGGGATGTTAAAACTGGAGAAAAATGGATGATGGAGAGTAAGTTTGGGCGCCGCGGCCTTATTGCGGGCATTGCTTCTGGGGTTGCCTTTGTTGTAGGTGGTTGTGCCTCGATGTTAGGACGTCAACGTCGCGCGCAAAATGATCGCTTCGAGGAGTTCTCCGAGTACGTCCCTAAGAAGTTGGATGTCAGGACAGATCTGGAGCAACTCGAGAAGTGGATGCCCGGCGCTCACCTGTCTAAGGCTCATTGGGTTATGCAGTATCGGCAAAAAAAGCGCGAGATGCTGCCATCCCCTGATCGACCTCTATGGGTTAATGCGGTTCTTGTGCTCGATTCTGAAACTACCAAGGCTCTTGCTGCGGTATCAACCGGAAAAGTCGATCGTCTTCCTGGGATCTATCCCGATCTGCGGCAGTACGTCCCCACGGGTGACGTGTTCTCTTCGGTCCCAAAGGAGAAGGTCGATGACATCTTCGACGTCGACAACATGGTTCAAGACGATCCGAATACTACGGATGTTGACCGGTTCGGGACGGATAAAGTGGTTGTCTGCGCCGAATCGAACCTCCTGGTACTCGTTGCGACGGAGTATCACATGTGACTTGAAGCTGAGATGCAGGCGGCCATCGCACGCACGTGTGATGGCCGCCGGTGTGACGATGAGCCTCTCCGGGTTCGACAGGGGCGGCGAGGCTTGTTCACGGAGTTAGTCGACGTCAGCATCTGTGTCGGGTCGCAGTAGCTTCAGGGGATGCTGTCAATGAGCTTCGGTGATGACGGGTTGGATTATGGATTACTGTTATGAGACAGAGGAAGTGCTCCGATGAGTCGAGGGGTTCTGCAAAGTCTGTCGAGATGTGGGATTTAGGTATTCTTGGGTACTGCTATTTGGTGTTTCAGGCTTCCTTGGTCAGACTCGGGGGCTCGCATTCGGCCTCGTTATCTCAGGATCGAGTCACGATGGATCTGACGGCATCTCTGCTGGTTCCTTGAGACATTATCGATGACCACTTCAGTCAGCGCCCCGAGAAGCTCATCGCCTGGTTCGACGAGCACATCGCCTGACCGAGGCGGTCCTTGGTAAGGCGACGTCGATTGAGGCGTCCAGGTCGTCGAGGTGAGTGGAGGCCCGGAACCCACAAGGTTCCGGGCCTTCGCTTATGACCGGGTGAGCCCCGGGTCGGGGCGGAGGGACTCACTGGCGGTCGCGCCGGTAGTTGCGCACGGAGGCGAAGATGGCGAAGGCGACGGCGGCGACCGGCCAGAGGATCCAGGAGATGTGCCAGGCGTCGAAGATGAAGCTCCACAGCAGGTAGATGACCACTGCGGCCGGCCAGTAGATGCTGGCTACGAGGGTGGTGAAGGGGTCGTCGTCCTGATTGCCGCCCCAGGAGGCCTGCTGGCCGACGGGTGCGGGGCCGGCCGGATGGCTGGGCTCGGAGGCCACCGGGGCGCCCGCGGGAGCCGTCTGCTGGGCGCCGCCGGGCTGGATGTCCTGAGCGATGCCCAGGACCGGGGCCAGCTCGTGAAGGTTGCCGAAGTCGGTGATGACCTGCCCGACCGCCTCATTGTGGGTCTTGCCCTGGGCGATGGCGTCGTTGTAGGCGTCCTCCATCATGGCACGCAGCTCGGAGCGGGCCTCGGTCAGGCGAGGCGTGGCGGGGTAGGGGGCGAACATGTTGTCGAGGAAGGTCTCGATGGTGTCCGTCAGTGGGCTCCTTTCGCGAAGCGGTCGACGAGGGTCTTGGTGTCCTCCCACTCGGCGACCTTGGCGGTCAGGTGGGTGGTGCCTTCGGAGGTGAGGCGGTAGTAGGTGCGGGACTTGCCGGAGTCGGACACTCCTGCGTAGGAGGCCGCCAGGCCGGTGGACTCCAGGCGCTTGAGGGCTGTGTAGAGGGTGGTCTGCTTGATGGTGTACTCGCCGTCGGAGACCTCGGTGATGGTCTTGGCCAGGTCATAGGCGTAGGACGGCTGCCGCTTGAGCAGGGACAGGATGATGAGGTCGATGTAGCCGCGGATGGCGTCTGCGCTGATCATGTGAACCCTCCTTCCTTGGTTCGTGGTGGCGGGGCCCTGAGGTCCTTTCGTGCACCTGACGTACTACGACACACATAGTATGTCAAGCGAAAACTGAAAGGGTGCTTCGCTCCCTGCCACGTGTCACAGCCCAGGCACAGCCTGGCTGCTTAAGGTGGCCCCATGCTCGTCGCAGCCACCACCCCTCCCGCGACCCCCAGCGCAGATCCCAGCGCGAGTGCCTCGACCACCCCGACCCCCACGTCCACCAGCACTCCCACGGGCGTGCCCCAGGTCAACGTCGACGAGACCGTCAAAGTGGTGACCAAGACGACGAACGACCTGGTCACCATCGCCTGGCAGGCCGGGCTGGGAGCCGTCATCGGCCCTCGTCATCGCCTTCGTGGCGGTGGCGATCCTCCGATTCATGGGGCGGCGCCGTCTCCTGTACCGCGAGATCGTGGACTTCGGGCGCCGGCCGATCGTCGCCGTCGGCGCCATGACCGGTGCCTTCCTGGGCTCCCAGATCGCCCTGACCGCGCTGCGGCACGCCAAGAGTGACTCCACGACGATGGTCGTCATCGAGCGCGGGGTCACCATCGCCCTCATCTTCGCGGTGACCTGGCTCGTCGTCGCCTTCGCCAAGGCCATCGAGTCCACCGTCGTCAAAGGGGCGCAGGCCGGCGGGAACCAGGGGCACGCCAACCGGGTGACCACTCAGAGCCAGATCATCCGGCGCGTCACCCAGGTGATCATCGTCATCGCCGGGCTCGTCAGCGCCATCATGACCTTCCCCAGCGTCCAGTTCGCCATGGGGTCGCTGCTGGCCTCAGCCGGTCTGGCCTCCGTCATCGCCGGTATGGCCGCCCGCTCCATGCTCGGCAACGTCTTCGCAGGCCTTCAGCTGGCCACCACCGACGCCATCCGTGTGGACGACATCGTCGTCGTCGGCGAGGAGCAGGGAACCATCGAGGAGATCACCCTGACCTACGTGGTCATGCGCACCTGGGACGACCGGCGCCTCATCCTGCCCTCGACCCACTTCACCGAGAACCCCTTCGCCAACTGGACACGCGGAGGCTCCCAGGCCACCGGCTCCTTCACCCTCGACCTGGACTGGCGCGTGCCCATCGCCTCGCTGCGCGCCGAGCTGGCTCGCCTCGTGGCCGCCTCGCCGGTCTGGGACGGGCGCCAGGCCTCCCTGGAGGTCTCCGACGCCGTCGGCGGCCACGTCACTGTGAAGATCGTCCTGACCGGGGACAACCCCGGTGACGTCGGCGCCCTCAAGTCCTACGTGCGCGAGGAGCTGGTCGCCTGGCTCCAGCGGGAGGCCCCCTACGCCCTGCCGCGCACGCGAGTGGAGGTCGAGCAGGTCGAGGTCACCCAGGACCTCGGCCCCGAGGAGGTGGCCCGCGCCGCCGAGGAGATCGTCGCCAAGCAGAAGGCCGAGGCCGCCGGTGCCACCACGGCCGCTGCGAGAAGCGGGGCCGACGCCACCGTGACCACGGAGGCCGAGGGGGAGAGCGCCGCCCACGGGCTGGGGGCCCGGCGGGCCGTCACCCTGGGGCGGGCCATGGGGCGCTCCCTGCTGCACCGGGCCCGGCGCGGGGGACTGGGACCCAGGTGAGCCGGGCCGCAACGTGGCCGACGCGCCAGCGGATGGGTGAGTTTTCGCTGCGTGAACGCGGGTCCCCCGGCGTCGTCGGGCGGGTGACGATGGATCCATGAGTACCGACACGAGCGGCGCCCCCTCCATGGCGCCCGCCTCCGCGCCCTCCGACCCGGCCATCGACCTGGAGACCGCCGCGCGCACTGACGCCCAGTGGCGCGCCGCCCTGAGCCCCATGGAGTACCACGTGCTGCGTGAGGCCGGCACCGAGCGGCCCTTCACCGGGGCCCTGCTCGACGAGCACCGCGAGGGCGTCTACCGCTGCCGCGGCTGCGGCGCCGAGCTGTTCCGCTCCACCACCAAGTTCGACTCCCACTGCGGCTGGCCCTCCTTCTACGACCCCTCCGAGTCCGAGGCGGTCACCCTGAGCACCGACACCTCCCACGGCATGGTGCGCACCGAGGTCCGCTGCGCCACCTGCGCCAGCCACCTGGGACACGTCTTCGACGACGCCCCCCAGACCCCCACCGGCCAGCGCTACTGTATGAACTCCGTGAGCCTGACCTTCGAGGAGGAACAAGCATGATCCGGGTCCTGAGCCTCAACCTTCAGCACGGTCTGCCCGGCGCCGGGGCCGGGGACGGCAGCGCCTCCACCGGCTCACTGGCCGGCGCCGACATCTCCGACCCCGCCACCGCCCGCGCCGTCATGCGGGCCACGGCCGAGCAGATCGCCGAGCTGGCCCCCGACATCATCGCCCTCCAGGAGGTGGACCTGGGCCAGGCCCGCTCCGGTCGCCTCCACCAGGCGGCCTTCCTGGCCGAGGAGCCTGGGCATCCCGACCTGCCGCTTCTCCGCCAGCCTACGCCGGGCCGGTGGTGGGACTGCGCCGTCGGCCCCTGCGCACCGCGCTGAGCCTCGCCGACCGACGACGTCCTCGGGCCGCTGCGCGCCGCTGTCGGGTCCGGGCCGATCGGCTACGGCAACGCCCTCCTCTCCCGCTTCCCGGTCTCCGGCTGGCACGTCAAGCGCCTGGGGCGCGGGGCCTCCAGCGTGGAGAAGCGCGGTGAGCGGGCCTGGGACCCGCGCTCCTACCACGTGTCCACCGCCTCCCAGCGCATCATGGTGGCCGCCACCCTCGATGTGCCCGAAGGCGCTGGCGGGCCGATCCGCCGCCCTGTCGGTCGCCTCCACCCACCTGGCGACCCGCGAGTCCATGGCGGCGCGTCGACCCGCCGCCGCCTGGGGGGCGCTCGCCGGGCTGCCCGGGCCGCACCTGCTCGTGGGTGACTACAACCTCTCCGCCGAGCAGGTCGATGTTCTGGGGCTGGGGCGGACCGTGGGGAGGGCTCACCTTCCCGGCATCCGGCCCCAAGCGGCGTATCGATCACGTGCTGACCGACCTGTGGCCCACCGGCCCCGACGGCCTGCCCCTGACCGATGAGGCGGCTGCGGCGGGTGAGAGCCCGCTGCTGCGCGCCGTGGACTGGGGCACGGCCTCTTTCATCATCTCCGACCACGTCGGCACCTGGGTGGACCTCGAGCCGGTCGGCTAACGGGCACTCCTGCCCGCGCGTTCGTACCTTATGCCGCCTGTCCGAGGGGTATGAGGTACGAACGCGCGGGCTAACCTATGAACTCGTAGCGCTGGGGCCTATGAGAGGGGGAGCTCATGGCCGATGTGGTGGCGGGACTGGCCGTCTTCGGCGTGGTCATCGCCGTCGGCTGGTTGCTGGTGCGCACCCGGGCCGTGCCGGCCGACGCCGACGGGGTCCTCACCCGCGTCTGCTTCTTCGCCGCCACCCCGGCCCTGCTCGTGACCACGCTGAGCCGCGCCGACCTGACGTCGGTTCTCTCCCGGTCCACCGCCGTGGCCGTGGCCGCCGAGCTCGCGGCCATCGTCTCGGCCTGGTGCCTCCACCGCCTCGTACTGCACCGCCCCACCGCCGAGGCCACCATCGGCGCGCTCGCCTCCGGCTACGTCAACGCCGCGAACCTGGGGATCCCGGTGGCCGTCCTCGTCCTGGGGGACGCGGCCACCATCGCCCCGATCCTCCTGCTCCAGCTCCTCGTGCTCACCCCTGTCACCTTCACCGTGCTCGACGCCGTCACCCGCCGCGGTAACCCGTCTCGCCTGGCGACCTTGACCCTCCCGCTGCGCAACCCGCTGCTGTGGGGCGTTGTGGCCGGGACCGCGGCGAACCTGGGTGGGGTGAACCTGACGGAGTGGGGCGGCGGCCACCCGGCCCAGGGCCTGGAGATGCTCGGGCGCGTCGCGGTGCCGCTCATGATGCTGGCCCTGGGCATGAGCCTGGCCGGGGCGCCCCGGCCCCTGTGGAAGCCCGCGCCGGAGGAGCCCGCCCCATCCTCGCAGGGGCTTGCCGGTCCGGTTGGTCCAGTCAGCCCGGCAGGATCAGGAGTCCCAGGCGGCGGCGTCGACGTCTCATCGTGGTGCGGTCCGGCGCAGCGCCCCTGTGGCTGGCCGTGGGCTGGAAAGCTCGCCGTCATGCCGGGGCTGGCCGTCGCCGTCGGACTGGCGGCGGGACTCAGAGGAACGCAGCTGCTTGTCCCGGTCGTCACCGCCGCCCCTGCCCACGGCGCAGAACGTCTTCATGTACGCCTCGCGCTACGGGGCGGCCAGGACCTGGCCCGCGACGCCGTCCCTGCTGACGACGGCCGGATTCGTGCCCGTGGTCCTGCTGGCCGCCGCGATCCTGCGCTGATCGCGGCGGCGCAGGATCATCAGCTCAGGGCAGGCTCCTCGCGCGTGGGAGGGTTGGCTCCTGCCCGCGAGACCGTGATGTCGGCGATGGCCGCGGCGTGGCGCACAATCCGCTCCAGGGTCGCGGCGTCCACCGTGTGCAGCGCCTCGCGCCGGTCCGCGCCCACGAGGTCCTCGCTCCACAGGGCGTCCTCCAGGCCACCCATGAAGGAGTCACCGGCGCCCACCGTGTCCGCCACCACGACGCTCGGGTCGGCGGGCACCTCCAGACGTACCCCCGAGGCGGACAGGGCCAGGGCCCCCTCCTTGCCACGCGTGACCACCACGACGGCCGCGCCCTTCTCCAGCCAGGAGCGCAGCACCGTCTCCAGGTCCGCGTCCTGGCCGTAGAGCCAGGTGATGTCCTCATCGGAGCACTTGACCAGGTCGGACAGACCCACCAGGCGCTCGACGACCCGGCGGGCATCCTCCGGGCTCACCCATGAGCCTGGGGGCGGGCATTGGGGTCGTAGGCGATGGTGGAGGTGGTGCGGGTCTCGCGCAGCACCTGCTCCACGGTAGCGGCGCCGGGCGCCAGGATCGCGGCGATCGAGCCGGTGTGCACCAGCAGCGGCGCCTGCCCGTCAGCCAGGGTCGGACGCGGCGGGTTCCAGTCCAGGTCGAAGATGTAGGGTGGCGGCGCGGTCCTCACCGATGGTGGCCTGCGCCGTGGAGGTGCGCGCCGCGCCATCGGCACCCTGAGCCAGACGGACCCCGGAGGCCTCCAGGTGGGAGCGCACCGCCCGACCGCGATCATCGGTGCCGATCCAGCAGTGCAGGCTCGGTGTCGCGGCCCAGGCGTGCCAGCCCCAGGGCGACGTTGGCGGGCGAGCCGCCGGGGATGTCCATGGGCTCCCTGCCCGGGGTGGATGACGACATCAACCAGGGCCTCGCCGATGATGAGGGCGGATCCTGGGCGGCCGGGTGCGGTCATGGGTGACTCCTTCGTGCGGGACCGGGGTCCGGTGGCGGTGAGGGGACTCGGGCGGATGAGGAGCGCGGCAGCGCGGCACTGCCCGGGAGTGGCCGGCGCGCTGGTCGATGCGCGCGGCCGGAGGGCGAATGCCCACAGACTACCGATCCGGCGTCGCCCACAGGGCTCGTCTCGCCCAGAAAGTGTCCATATCTGCAGTAAAGGCAGCGATGTCGCTGTTTGCTGCGAAGAAGAAAACCGCATGATTCCGCGGTTCTGCTACTGTCAGCATGAGGACCTGAGAGCCCTTTGCTGCAGATTGGGATATCCATGGCTCCTCTCGGGCTCCTGCTCCGGTTCCCAGTGACGCTCGATGGGTGCACCACCGCCAGCCGGAGCCCCGGTCGATCTCGGTCAGGCTGCGCGACGCGCGGGCAATGGCCCGTCGCAGACGGCCTGACCTGCTGACGCGGGCGGGTCATGCCCCTGTCAGCGGCAGGGTCCCATCAGTCCTCAGGGTCCTCCTGCGCGACCGCGGCCAGGCGGGCGCGGGCCTCATCGAGCCAGGTCTGGCAGCGCTGGGCCAGGGCCTCGCCGCGCTCCCACAGGGCCAGGGAGTCCTCCAGGGGGACGGAGCCCGGCCTCGAGGCGCTGTACGACGGCCACCAGCTCCTCACGGGCCCGCTCGTAGCCTGAGCGAGGCCACGTCCTCGTTGGCGCCGGAGGCACCGTTGGCGGAGGGTACCGACGACGCTGAAGACCCTGAGGGCGCTGAGGATGCGGAGTAGGGGCTGTTTTGGGGTGAGTACTCGTCTGGGTACTGGTCGGAGTATGGGTCGGGGTTCATCTCGGAGCTCACTCCTCGATTCTCGCACGGGCCGGGCCACGAGCAGAGCGGGCTGGACGGTCTGAGGGGTGCCCGCAGAGTAAAAAGTGTCCACAAAGGGACGACTTTGACGGTGCTTCGTCTTAGTGGCGTTCGCATCTGTGCTGGCCAGAGCGTTTTTGGTGCGGTGTCGACTGGTTGTGAGGCTCCAAAGTCGTCCCGTATGGACAAAAATCCCGACCTGAGTCTCTCCTGACCCCTGCTGGTTCCGGTCGAAGAGCACCGATGCGTCAGGCCTCTACTCTACCCTGCTGTGTCGTTGGGAGGGTCGTCTCATCAAGATGTGTCAGTACTCCCTCCAAACCTGCCTGCGCCAGTGCCTCGCGGCCGGCCTCGGTGACCTTGACCGCCCTGGTCCGTTCGATGCGCGCAATCCAGTCACGGCGGAAGAGCACTTCGGTCACTGCCGTCCCCAACCGGCCACCGAGATGGAACCGTCGTTCAGTGGAGTCCATGCACGCCTCCCCGGGAGCATGAGGCGGCTCCGACAGACCCCAGCCGATCAGGAGGGCTTTCCCGGGGGCGGTCACCGCCACAAGGAATCCAGGTAGCCGCACTCCCGGAGCCTGCTCGGCCAGCCCCACACCGAGTCGCCCGGCCAGGTGCCGGTAGCAGGTACGGGCCGCGAGCAGTCGCCTGTTCGCCGTCCACGCGTTGAGGCTACGAGCCGTGGGCAGCGTCGAGGCCGCCATCACCCCCATGGCCTCGATGACCCGAGCCGCCTCGGGCCCTGAGAGCACGACGTAGCAGTGCCGCCCCTGCCGGACCCTCGTGACGAGGCCGCCCGCCGCCAGCACGTCGACATGCTCGCTGGCCGTCGACCGCGCGACCCCGGCGTATGAGCCGAGCTCGCCCACCGTCCACGCCCTGCCGTCCATGAGCGCCGCGCACATAGCGGCCCTTGACGGGTCGGCCAGCGCCGCAGCCGTTCCGGCGACGTCGGGAACCGCCTCGGGGAAGAAACGATCGGGATGCCGTGACATGCGGCCAGTATGTGCCCGCGCCGGTTCGATCTGCGCCGAACGATTGCGGCCCTAGCCTGCCGGTGGCCGGTATCAACCGGCAGACGGGGCCAGAGGCGCAAGGAGACCACTCATGAACGGATACCGACGACGCGGAGCCCTCATCGCGGCGCTGCTCGGATTCTTCATCGTCATGCTCGACACGACGGTCGTCAACGTGGCACTGGCGCGGATCGGCAGGGACCTGGGCGCCCCGGTCACCTCCCTGCAGTGGGTCGTCGACGCCTACGCCCTCACCTTCGCAGCCCTGCAGCTGTCGACTGGGGCGGCTTGTGACCGGATGGGCGCAAGAAGCGTCCACCTGCTCGGCCTGGCGGTCTTCGGCCTGCTCTCGGCGGCCTGTGCCCTGGCCCCTGCCGGCGGCGCGCTCATCGCCTTCCGCGCGTTGCAGGGCGTCGGCGCCGCCGCGATCGTCCCGGCCTCCCTGGCGATGCTCTCCTCATCCATGATCGCCCTGCCGACCGGGCCCGAGCCATCGGCCTGTGGGGAGGTGCCGGTGGTATTGCCGCGGCCGTCGGCCCGGTGGCCGGGGGACTGCTCGTGACCTTCACCGGCTGGAGGCTCGTGTTCTGGGTGAACCTTCCCCTCGTCGCAGCCGCCCCTATGGCTCACCGCCCGCTGCCCTGACCCGAGCCGGAGACGCGGTCGCTGCGACGACGCGAAGGCGGCGACCTGCCCGGGCAGGTCCTCTCCGTCGCAGGGCTCGCAGCCACCACCTACGGGATCATCGCCGCAGGCGAGCACGGGTGGAGTCCGCACGTTGTCGCCTCGACCCTCGCCGGACTGAGCCTGTTGGCGGCCTTCGTCCTGGTTGAACGGACCGCTAGCAGGCCGATGCTGCCGACGACGGTCTTCTCCCGACCACGTTTCGCCCCTGGCCGCCGCGGTTGGATTCGCGCTCAATACCGGATTCTTCGGCCGCCTATTCGTGCTGGCTCTGTTCCTCCAGTGCTACCTGGGCTACGAGCCGTGGCTCGCCGGCCTGGCCCTGGCGCCGCAGGCGTGCAGTGCTGTCGTCGCCTCCCCGATGGGAGGCAGGATGACCGCCAGGATCGGGGCGTTCCCCGCGATGCTGACGGGCCTGCTCACCGGTGCGGCCGGGTTCGCGGGGCTCGCGCTCGCCACGGCCTCGACGCCGTACCCGCTGGTGGCGGCCCTGACCTTTCTGGGCGGTTTTCGGCACCGCACTGACCATGCCCGCCGCAACCTCGGCCGCCGTCGCCTCCGCACCGGCGGGGGTACACCGGAGTCTCCGGCAGTGTCATCAACGCGGCCCGACAGACCGGCAGCGTCGTCGGTGTGGCCGTCCTTGGCAGCCTGATCGCTTCAGGCGACTTCCTGACTGGCTTTCGCCGGGCAGTCGTTGGGGCGTCGGCCGTCTTCGCGGTGGCCGCAATCCTCGTCGCCATTGTCATCCTCAGGGCTGCCAGTCGCCCGGATCGCGTGGACGTACCATAGGTCTCGACAACTGCCCCCTGGGGTGCCGTCCGCATGCCCTACGGTGCGTCCTCGATGCGTTGTGGACGCTGTCGGCGGGCGCCTTCCGGCGCCTCGCTGCACTTCAGTCGATGTTGGCGGGCCGGGGCCTGGTGGCGCCGACGACCTGGGCGACGAGCCGCCCCTGGGCCAGGACCCCCTCGATGAGATCCCCCTTCTTGACGTCCTCGGCGCTGGTGATGACCTTGCCTCCGGGAGTGCGCAGAATCGTGTAGCCACGATCCAGGACTCCCTGCGGTGACAGGGCCGTCAGCCGGGCGTGGTCGGCGCGCAGGTCGGCGGCCGCCAGCGACAGGCGATGTTCCACGGCCCGGCGCATCCTGTCGCGGGCCTGGCCCAGCTCGATGACCCGGTCGCGCACGATCGAGGTGGGGTCGGCCATGACCGGCCGGGCCCGCAGCTGGTCCAGGGCCGCCTGCTCGGCGTCCAGCCGCGAGGCGAGCACGCTGCGCAGGCGCTCGCGGGCCGACTCCAGGCCCACGGTCTCCTGAGCGAGGTCGGGAACGATCCGGCGGGCCGCGTCGGTGGGGGTGGAGGCCCGGTAGTCGGCCACCAGGTCCAGCAGGGGACAGTCGGTCTCATGACCGATCGCCGAGACCAGCGGCGTGCGGCAGGCGGCCGCGGCGCGCACGAGCCCCTCGTCGGAGAAGGGCAGCAGGTCCTCGACGGCGCCGCCCCCGCGGGCCACGACGATGACGTCGATCTGCGCATCGGTGTCGAGCCTCCTGGATGGCCCGGGTGACCTCGCCGACGGCGCGCGCCCCCTGGACGGCGACCTCCCGCACCTCGAAGGGCAGACCGGGCCAGCGCAGGCGGGCGTTGACCAGCACGTCGTCCTTGGCCTTGGCCTGGCGGCCGCACACGAGGCCCACCTTGCGCGGCAGGAAGGGCAGGGGCCGCTTGCGCTCGGCGTCGAACAGGCCCTCGGCGGCCAGGATGCGGCGCAGCTGCTCGATGCGGGCCAGCAGGTCGCCGACGCCGACGGGCCGGATGTCGTCGGCCTGCAGCCTGGAGCGAGCCCCGCTTGGTCCAGAAGGTGGGCTTGGCGCGGATCACCACGCGGGCGCCCTCGCTCAGCTCGGCGCCGGTACGGGCCAGGACGGCGTCGAGGACCCGGGCGTAGATGGACACCGACATGGACACATCGGCATCCGTGTCCCGCAGGGTGAGGAAGGCCATGCCAGCGCCGGGGCGGCGGTTGAGCCTGGATGACCTGCCCCATCCACCCACACCTGGCTCATGCGGGCGACGTACTGGTCGATCTTGGAGGACAGCAGCCGCAGTGGCCACGGGTTCTCCGCGGTGGTGAGGTTCGCTCGCGGCGCCAGGCTCCCCGGGGGCCGTCGGGGTTGCCGAGGGCTGCCGCCCGCGTCGGGGCCGGGCACGGGACCGGCGCCTGGGGAGGGCTGCGCGCTGGGCTGGGAGGGGCTCTGGCCTGTCACATGCACCACTGTGCCACGTCCACCACTGGGGACCTGGGTCCCACTGTGGCACAGTGGTGACCGTGACGACCATCGAGCTCGCCAGCGAGCACACCGACGCCCCGCCCTCTTCCAAGGGCGGGAAGCGGATCCTCATGGCTGCCCCGCGCGGCTACTGCGCCGGCGTGGATCGCGCCGTCGACGCCGTTGAGCAGGCCCCTGGCCCACTACGGGGCGCCGATCTACGTGCGCAAGGAGATCGTCCACAACAAGTACGTCGTGGAGGCCCTCTCGAAGCGCGGCGCCATCTTCGTCTCCGAGACAGACGAGGTGCCGGTGGGCGCCCGCGTCGTCTTCTCCGCCCACGGCGTCTCCCCTGCCGTCCACGCCGAGGCCGCCGAGCGCCGGCTGGACACGATCGACGCGACCTGCCCGCTGGTGACCAAGGTGCACAAGCAGGCGGTGCGTTTCGCGGACAAGGACTACGACATCATCCTCGTGGGCCACACCGGCCACGAGGAGGTCGAGGGCACTCAGGGCGAGGCCCCCGACCACATCCAGGTTGTCAACGGCCCCCACGAGGTGGACCAGGTCGAGGTGCGCGACCCCTCCAAGGTCGTGTGGATCAGCCAGACCACCCTGAGCGTCGACGAGACCATGGAGACGGTGCGCCTGCTGCGCGAGCGCTTTCCCGGAGATGATCGACCCGCCCGGCGAGGACATCTGCTACGCCACCCAGAACCGTCAGGCCGCGGTCAAGCAGATCGCCCCGAAGGTGGACCTCATGATCGTGGTCGGCTCCGGCAACTCCTCGAACTCGGTGCGCCTCAAGGAGGTGGCCCTCGAGGCCGGTGCGAGCGCCGCCCACCGGGTGGACTTCGCCAGCGAGATCGACCCGTCCTGGTTCGACGGCGTCGAGACGGTCGGCCTGACCTCGGGCGCCTCGGTGCCGGAGATCCTGGTGCGTGAGGTGGTCGAGCGCCTGGCTGAGCTCGGGTTCGACGACGTCGAGGAGGTGCGCACCACCACGGAGAAGATCTCCTTCTCCCTGCCCAAGAATCTGCGCGCCGACCTCATGGCTGCCCAGGGCGCCGCGTCCGGCCACAAGCGCCGCGAGCCGGCCGCCGACCACACCTGCTGAGGCTGCGCCGCCCCGGCCGTACGGCCGACCGTGAGCGTCAGCACACACCCGGGTGCGCGAGACGGGCCGAACGTGAACGCCGGGTTGCATGCTCGACGATTACCCTCGGTTGGGTGACACACTCCCATGACGAGTCGGCCCCCAGTGGCCCTGCCCCCGCCGCGTCGGGCGGACGGTCCGGTGGCGATGGCGCCGACAGTGCTGCCCCCGTAACCTCCGCAGGCCCTGCCGGCGTGGCGGTCTCCGGCGCCTCCGGCCAGGTCTCCAACGAGACCCTGGAGGAGGACGGCGGGCTGCGCCGGAGCCTGACCAGCAGGCACATGCAGATGATCGCCATTGGCGGCGCCATCGGCACGGGGCTGTTCGTGGCCTCGGGCGCCACGGTCTCCACGGCCGGCCCGGGCGGCGCCCTCGTCGCCTATGCGGCCATCGGTCTCATGGTGCTGCTGCTCATGCAGTCCCTGGGAGATGACGGCGCACATGCCGGTGGCCGGCTCCTTTTCAGACCTACGCCACCCGGTTCGTCAGCCCCTCCTTCGGCTTCGCCATGGGCTGGAACTACTGGTTCAACTGGGCGATCACCGTGGCGGCCGAGCCTGGTGGCCGCCGGAATCGTCATGGGCTACTGGCTGCCGGGGGTGCCGTCGTGGATCTGGGCGGCACTGTTCCTGGCACTGTTGACGACGCTCAACGCCCCTGTCCGCCCGCGCCTTCGGGGAGGGGGAGTTCTGGCTGTCGGCCATCAAGGTGGTGACGGTCATCGTCTTCCTCGCGGCGGGTCTGGCGATGATCCTCGGCATCATCGGCGGGAGGTCCCCGGGCTTCAGCAACTGGGTGGTCGAGGACGCGCCCCTACCACGGCGGGATGCTGGCAATCGTGTCGGTATTCATGGTGGCCGGGTTCTCCTTCCAGGGCACCGAGCCTGGTGGGCGTGGCGGCCGGTGAGGCACGCAACCCGCGCCGGGACGTGCCCAAGGCGATCCACACGGTGTTCTGGCGGATCATGATCTTCTACATCGGGGCGATCACGGTCATCGGCTTCCTCATCGCCTTCAACGATAGCCGGCTGCTGCACACCGAGACCGAGGACGTGGCCTACTCGCCCCTTCACCCCTGGTCTTCGAGCGGGCGGGAATCGGGATCGCGGCGGCCCTCATGAACGCCGTCATCCCTCACCGCGGTGCTCAGTGCCGGCAACTCGGGCCTGTACGCCTCGACCCGCATGCTGCACTCGATGGCCCCTGCAGGGCAGGCCCCGGCCTGGTTCTCCCTACGTCAACCGCCACGGGGTCCCGGTGCGGGCCCTGGGGGCGACGGCGCTGGTGGGGGCGGCCGGCTTCCTCACCGCCGTGGTGGGGCAGAACACCGCCTACGCCTGGTTGGTCAACGTCTCCGCCCCTGTGCGGGTTCATCGTGTGGCTGGGGATCGCCGCGTGCCACTTCCGCTTCCGACGCGCCTACGTGCTCCAGGGCAATGACCCGGCCGACCTGCCCTACCAGGCGCCCTGGTTCCCGCTGGGGCCGGTCCTGGCCTTCACCCCTGTGCGCCCTGGTGGTCCTGGGCCAGAACTACGAGGCGGTCTTCAAGGGCCAGCCCGCTGGAGGTGCTCTCCTCCCACATCGGCCTGCCGGTCTTCGGGGCTATCTGGCTGGGGCACCGCCTGGTGACCGGATCGCGCATGGTGCGCCTCGAGGACGCCGACGTCTCCGGCGCCGTCGTTCGCGAGCGCAGCTGAGCCCCCGCTGAGCCCACGTCTGCTGGGCTCGTGTCCTGAACCCCATGACTGACGTCGGGGCACCGATCATCTGACCAGTGCCCCGACGTCGACTCGTGCTGGAACCCGCACGAGGTGGAGCCTGCTGCGGGCTGGGCACCTACAGCAGGGACTGGACCCGCACCGTGACCTGAGGCGCGCTTAAGTCCCCGACGCCGGAGGAGCCGGAGTGCTCACGTGCCTCTAAGGCGTCGTCGCGGTCATCCGCCTGCGACAGGGAGCGGATGATGGTCTCCTGGACATCGCGCACGATGTCCTTGACGGGCCTGGAGCCGTCGATGCCGATCTCGATGACGGCCCTGCGTGAGCCCGCCTCGACGACCACTCCGAAGCGGGCCTGCTGAGGATCCTGCTGCCGCATGTGGTTGCCGATCGCCCTCAACGTGCTGCCTATCCCCGGCTCGATTCCTCGTACGCCGGGGACAGCGGTGACCAGGCGGGCCAGCTCGGCCGCTGAGAGGCTAGTCGTCATCGTGGAGATCCTCGATGTGGATGTTGACGGTCGGGGACACCCCCAGGTTCTCATGGCAGGCTGCTCGAACGGCCTCGCGGACCCGCTGGGCGAGCTGCGGCAGGCTGTCCACGCTGACGTGGACGGAGATCCGGCAGAAGATGGTCTCCGGAACCCCCAGGCCGCGGTGGTCCTCACCTGAGGGCGCGTGCTCGAAGGACGACCGCAGGGCGCGCGCGCCGGGCACGCGGTCCACGGTGCGGCGGATCAGCGCCCGCAGTGAGAACTCGGACATGCTGTAGGGGCCCAGATCGGTCGCGGGCATCTCCACCTGGGCGCCGTGACGGGTCTCGGCGAGGATGGCGTCCATCAGGTGGCGCTGCGGCATGACCGAGGCGCTCGCCTGGGACTCCAGCTGGTCCCACTCCTCGTGCAGGGAGGCGATCAGACGCAGGTACTCCCGCGTGTCCGCGTCGTCCTGCTCATGAGACCGGGCGAATGACCTGGCCGACGCCGTCGAGCGTCGGACGCTGTGTGAGAGCTGGTTGACGGTGCTCATGCCCACTCCTTCATCTGGCGCATGACGAGAGAGCGGGCGCGTGCCAGCCTCCCGCGGACGGTGGACTCGGTGAGGTTCAGGGCCTGGGCGATCTCCTCGTAGGACATGTCGTCGATCTCTCGGAGCACCCAGACGATGCGCAGCTCGGGGCGCACGGAGGTCAGCAGGTCGGCCAGTGCCTCGATCTGGGCGTTGACCTCGCTGGACTCGGCCGGGTCAGCGGTGCTGCTCGACGTCGTCTCCGCCATGGCGCTCGCGGTCTCGAGGCTCTCGGCGTCGTAGGGGTCGGTGGTCCCTGCGCTGACGCTTGCGCGTCATGCTGGTGGCCTTGTTGGTGCAGATCCGCATGAGCCAGCCCCGAAAGGCGGCAGGTTCCCTGACCAGGTGAAGACTGCGCCAGGCCTGGATGAGGGTCTCCTGGACGATGTCCTCACTGTCGTGACGGTTCCGCACGATCATGTAGGCGGTGCGGAACAGGCGTCCCTGATAACGCTCGACGAGCTGTTCGAAGGCGTTGATGTCCCCGTCCTGGGCTCGCAGGACCAGGTAGCGGTCCTTGTCCTGGGGCGTAGCGGACGAGGTACTCGGTTGCGCGGCGTGGTGTGGACGCGGGCGAGGAGCCGGCACTGCCTCGTCCTGTATGTCATGCGTCATCGCCGTTCCCGGTGATCGCGGGCGAGTGCTGCCCTGTGACGGTCTGCGAGACGCTGCGCGAGCTCGAGGAGCGCTCCAGGCGCACCAGGACGTCGACCCTACGGGGGCTCGTGCCCAGGGACGTGGTCACGTCATCCTCCATCCGGCGCCTGAGCTCGGCCACGGCCCATTCGACCTCGCAGTCCTGGGACACGGTGGTGTCCGCCTGGACCCACAGACTGCTTGGGGAACCGGTGACCCACACGGTGCACCGCTCCACCCCGGGAACGTCCTCAGCCCGCTCGGACAGGGCCTGTGACAGGACGTCGGGTGCGACGGTGGCCATGAGAACACCCTCGGAGTCGCTGAACCTCAGGGGTGAGGCGGCCGCCTTGCGGGGGACCTGCATGATGAGCAGGACCAGCCCGGCGATGACGGCGAGCACGGACACCAGCGCTGCCGTTGGCAGGAGCCAGTGCGCCTGGGGTGCGATGAGGCTGTCCACCCGGTTCTGCGCAGTGGCCAGGTACGGGGCGGCGTCGGGCCAGGACCGACCGGCACCGAGGCCGGAGGCCAGGAGCCAGGATGACGCTGCCGCGATGAGAAGTCCGCAGCCGGCCAGGACCGTCCTGTTGAGGACACCAGAAACTGAACGCATGGTCGTATCTCCTTCAGCTCGTGCGCTTGATCCGCACGCGGCTGCGTGTGATGCCCACGGGCTGGAGCGTCTGCAGGGCCTCGTCGGTCTTCTTGCGGGCCGCTTCATGCACGGGGTCGAGGTCGTCCAGGACACTGAGGACGACGACGTCGACCCGTGAGCGGCGGGTGGTGACGGCGGCGGAGTGGACGCCGCCGATCTGCTCGACCTGGGTCCTCACCAGGTTGGCCAGGTCACGGCGCCTCACCGCGGTCTGGCCGGGGACGGTGTCGGGGAGGAACTCGACGCGCTCGGGCAGCCCCGGCCACAGGGCCGCGAGGATCATGGCCAGGCCGCACACGGCCGCGATCCCGGCGGCGGTGATCACCGCCGCGGAACCGAGGGCGGTGGATCCTATGGTGTCGAGCGTGGTGACGGTGCGGTCCGGCCAGGTGCCGGTCACGATCCGGTGCCCCGTCAGCCAGGCCCCCAGGCCTCCGGCCGTGAGCAGCAGCAGCGCCAGGACGACACTGGGGGTGCTGCGGGACGGGCGATGAATGAGTTTCGGAACGGGTGTTCTCATTTCAGGCTCTTCCTGACGTGGCTGCTCGGATTGAGCCAGGAGATCTCGATGGTGATCTTGCCGACGCTCAGCCCTGGTGAGGTGCTCGACGCGGCCGCGCACGTGTGCGCGCAGGTCTTCGATGGTGGAGGACAGTGGTGCGGGAAAGACCAGGCCGAGGTCCAGGTGGAGGACGGCGACCCGCCCGTAGAGCCCTCGCACTGGGCCTCGGGCCGGGAGGCGAAGTTGCGGCGGGCGCCGATTCCCAGGAGACCTCCGGCGTTGGAGCCGACATTGCCGGTCTCATAGGCGGCCTGGGCGGCGATCTGGGCGACGACTCGGGCCGGAATGGTGGTGGTGCCGCGCTGCTCCCAGGAGGAATCCTCGTCCCGGGAGGGGCCCGGCTGCGTGATGGCGGGCTGGGTCGCGGTCGCCATCGTCACTTCTTTCGCCGATCCAAGATGCTTTTGGACATCGACCCGGCCCTCCAGGTAGAGGCCCACCGCCAATCCGGCCAGGCCGCACAGGGCCACCAGGACGAAGTCGGCGAAGGAGCCGAAGGCGAGAATGGTGCCAAGGAACAGGCCCACCAGGAGGGCCAGGTACGTTGTCTTCATGAGAGCTCCTCAGATCAAGGCGTCGGGACGGGTCACTTGAGGTCGGCGGCCTCGGCGGCGTCGGAGTCGTCGTCGGGCAGGTGGACGTCGGTGACGTTGATGTTGACCTCGACGACCTCCAGGCCGGTGGTGCCCTCGATCTGCTCGATGATGTTGCGGCGGATGGCGTCGGAGACCTCGACGATGGAGACGCCGTACTCGACCACCACGGTGACCTCGACGGCGGCCTGGGTCTCACCCTTCTGGACGCTGATGCCGCCGGCGACGTTGGTCTGAGCGTTGGGGATACGGTCGGTCACCGCGCTGAAGGCGCGACGCACGGCGTTGCCCATGTCGTAGACGCCGGGCACCCTCACGAGCGGCCATGCCCGGCAATCTTGGCGACGACGTTCTCGTCGATGGTGGTCACGCCGTGCGAGGTCTGGAGGGGGCCGCGGGGGTCTTGTCCTCCTCGGTCTTCTCGTTGCGCTCGATGCGCTCGCGCTGCTGACCGGTCTGGGGGATGGCGTTGTTGCTCGCGAGAGCCTCTTTCGTTGATCCGTGAGTTGGATAGAGACGGGATGTGTGGTGCGCGGTCCAGCAGTTGATCCGTCAAGGTGCCTTAGTGGCTGCCGTGTCGATTCGTGTGACTGACCGACGTGACTGACTGGTGCTGCTGTCCGTCATGATTGCCGCGCTGAAAGTAGGACGCCGCCGACCGAGAAATCCTCATGGCTTCAATTCATGGCGTGCGTCACAAGAGGTGAAGCGGGTTTCACGGAGGCGGTAAGCGTCTCCGTGAAACCCGCTTCAGGGCGCTGAGGGGCTACTGCTTGCGGCCGGTGACGGCCATGTAGACGGAGATCGCGATGATGGCGGCGATGAGGGACAGCGCCCACTTGATCCAGTCGAACCCGTCGGTGTGGGCGACGCCGAAGAAACTGGCGATGCTGGCTCCGATGAGTGCGCCCACGGCACCCAGTACGACGGTCCACAGGATCGAGATGTTCTGAACCCCGGGCATGATGAGCTGGGCGAGGGCGCCGAGCACGGCGCCGGCGATGATCATTCCGATGAATGACAGCATGGTGTCTTCCTCCGAGAAGGTCCGATGAGGCAGAGATGTTCTCCAACCGGACGTTGAAACGTTCTGGCAGCGTGTCAGCCACTCATGAGATGGGAGATAACGCTGCCTGATAGACGCCATGGAAAATGTCAATCGTCACGGGCCGAGGGTGTGGCGTACGTTACATCGTCGTGGACTCGGGTTTCCTGTCGGTGGTCAGCTCGGATGCGGTGAAGGTGCGCACCTGGGCGGCGTCGGCGCTGATGAGCGCGGGGGAGCTCACCTGGTCCCCCAGGGTCTCCAGGGTCCGGGCGGTCACCAGGAGCCGCTTCTCCATGGAGCCGACCGCCTTGTTGTAGGCGGTGACGCTGCGCCGCAGTGCCCCGCCCAGCGCATCGAGGTGGCCGGCGACGGTTCCCAGCCGCTCGTAGAGGGTGCGGCCGAGCTCCAGCAGCTCGCGGGCGTCGTCGTTGACGGCGGTGCGGGCCCATGCCGTGGCGCAGGTGCGCAGCAGGGTCAGTAGCGACACGGGCGAGGCCAGGGCGACGCCGCGTCCCAGCGCGTGCTCCAGGAGCGCGGGGTCCGCCTCCAGGGCGGCCGAGAGCACCGCCTCGGCCGGGACGAAGAGGACCACGAGCTCGGGGGAGTCGCCCAGGGCCCGGTCGTAGCGGCGCGCGGCGAGCCTGGTCGACGTGCCCGCGCAGCGCCCCTGGCGTGAGCCTCCAGGAGCTCTCGGCGCCGCTCCTCGTCCTCGGGACCCGCACCCCGGACGGCGGTGGCCGCCAGGTAGGAGTCCATGGGTGCCTTGGCATCCACGGCGAGGTACCCGTCCCCGGGCAGATGGACAACGACGTCGGGCCGGGAACGGCCGGCAGTCCCCTCGCCGGCGGTCGGGTCGCCTGAGCGGGCTGAGCCGCCGCGCCGCTGGACCAGCGCCCCGATGGTGCGCTGCTCGGAGAAGTCCACGTGCCGCATCATCCCGGAGGCCTCCAGGACCCGGGCCAGCCTCGACCTCGCCCCACATGCCCGCGCGCCGAGCGTGAGCGCAGCGCCCCCTCCAGGGAGGCCGTGGAGCGGGCCAGGTCCTGCTCGCGCAGGGCTGTGGCCCGTAGCTGCTCGGCCAGGGCCGCGTGCTGTTCCGCCCGCTGCTTCTCCAAGGACTCCACCCGGGCCCCCACCTGCTCCAGCTGGTTGCGCACGGGGGCGAGTGCCCGCAGCACGGAGCCGTCCCGCTCAGCGCGTTCCTCGGCCACCTGGGTGCGTGAGGACGGGCTCCTCGGCCCGGGCCTGCCACTGGGCGGCCTGCGCCCGCATCTCAGCCACCTGCTCACCCTCCGACTGGTTCGCGGTGGTGCGCCGGGCGAGCGCGCCGAGGTAGCCGACGGCCGCCCCGATCACGAGACCGACGAAGAGCAGCAGAATGGGAAGAAGGACCGCTGAGGAGCTCATGAACCGATAGTGCCTCCACGGTGCGACATCTATTCCGCACCCTTAAGCTCCACGGCGCTACGTGACCGCAGGTCGCCGTCCCGCCTCGTCGATCGGATCCTCCCGCTCCACGCCGTCCCGCTGATTCCCTCCGCTCCGGCGTCGTCGGGTACATTTCTCCCGGGCATGTGCCAACCGACCGTTCGGACCTGGGTCGACGGTCCTGCATCCCGCCCGCCCCTCCAGGCGGTGGAGCCGGGGAGACCAAGAGCACTGTCCTTCTGCTACCCCAGGATGATGGGGATTTGCGCAGGTGGTGCCATGCTTATCGGACGTGAGCCTCTTGCGCAGCATCCAGCTGACCAGCCCCCGAACGATCGTGGTCGTCCTGGTCCTCGCCATCGTGACCACCATCATCGCCGCGGTCCTCCTGCCGCGAACTGTCCCGGCCACCACGCGCGGCAGCACCGTGGACGGCCCCGCCCGCCCCGCAGCGCGTACGGTGCTGTGGGCCGTCGGCCGCTGCACGGCGCGCATCGTCATGGTGAGCGTCCCGGTGCTGCTCGTCATTGCGCTCGGGGGTCTGCTCATCAACCGGCCCATGCACTACGTGCGTACCCTGGGCGACGTCGTCAAAGCCGCTACCCCTCGCACTCAGGTCACCTCGCGCATCGCGCCCCTGCCGAAGGCCTCCGCCTACGACGCCGTCCCGGCCTCGGCCTGGAAGGCATCCTTCCATGATGTCGGCGACGGCTCGCAGGAGGCCACCTGGACCGGCCCGGTCAGCGGCATCACCCTGCCGGTGCGCGTCGTCCTGCCGGCGGGCTACCGGCCCGACGACGGCCGCACCTACAACGTCCTCGTGGGTCTCCACGGCTGGGTCGGCGACCCGCAGTCCCTGGTGACGGGCATTGCCTCACCCCAGCGGCTTCAGGAGGCGATCAGTGCCGGCCGCATCCCGCCGTCGATCCTGGTGTTCCCCTCGCTCAACGTGGACGGCGGCCAGCCCGACTGCGTCAACATCGCCGGCCGCCCGGCCGTGGGGACCTGGACCGCGGAGGAGATCCCCCGCATGATCCAGGCGACCTTCCCCAACGTCACCACCCAGCGAGCCGGCTGGATGATCATGGGGATCTCAGCGGGCGCCTACTGCGCGGCCCGGACCGCCTACGACGTCCCGGAGCGCTTTGGCGCCGTGGGCGTCATGTCCTCCTACGACCTGCCCGGTGAGGGCTCGCTGGCGCACAGCGGCAAGACGCTCCAGGCGCAGAACGGTCTGTCCACCATGCTGGGACAGCGCAAGCCCGACGGCATGCGCTTCTACGTCCTGGGGGCCCAGGACGACTCCTCCGGTGCAGCCCGGGCCGCGTGGTTTATGGACGACGCAGTGCGCAAGCCGGACTCGTTGACGGTTGATACCCCGGCCACGGGCGGGCACTCCTGGGTCCTGTGGAACGGCTACTTCCCGTCCCTGTTGACGTGGTGGGGCTCGGACCCGGCCGTGTTCAAGGCGGCCGGTCTTCCGGCGCCTCAGGGCAATACGTGGGCCAAGGCCACTGCTGCCGGCGTGAAGCCCTTGACGGAGACCCCCAAGGATCAGCGCGTGGTGGGGTCCGTCTCGCCGATGCGCGCCAGGCCCTTCGAGATCAACGGTCTGGGCACGATCATCGTGGCTGTGGTCGCCTCACTGGGGGCGCTCGGTGCCGTCATGTTCTGGTCGCCCCGCTGGGGCAGACGGCGCGACGGCGGCAAGTCGTCAGTGGCGCGGCTGACTGGTGCGATCCTGGGCCGCGTCGTGGTGATCCTCGTGGCGGCGGGCCTGATCGCGGTGACGGCGGGAATCGGGGCCAATGCCAGTGGTGGCTTCTACACCTCGTGGCGTGATCTGCGGGCCTCGGTCCGGGTGAACGAGAACGCCGGGAAGTGAGCGGGGCACCCGACGGCGTGCCCCGGCCGGGGCGCCGCGGGGGCGTCGTCGGGGCGCACGGTGTCGGAGGGGCCGTCTAAACTCTCCTGCGTGGCACTTACCATCGGAATCGTCGGACTGCCCAATGTCGGCAAGTCCACCCTGTTCAATGCTCTGACCCGCGCGACCGTCCTGGCCGCCAACTACCCGTTCGCGACCATTGAGCCGAACGTGGGGGTTGTGCCCCTGCCGGATGCGCGCCTGGACGATGCTCGCTGAGCCTGTTCCACTCCGCGAGGGTGGTCCCGGCGACGGTCTCCTTCGTGGATATCGCCGGGATCGTGCGCGGCGCCAGCGAGGGTGAGGGGCTGGGCAACCAGTTCCTGGCCAACATCCGTGAGGCGGACGCCATCTGCATGGTGACGCGCGCCTTCGAGGACCCGGACGTGGTCCACGTGGATGGAAAGGTGGAGCCGGCCGGGGACATCGAGACGATCAGCACCGAGCCTGGTGCTGGCGGACATGCAGACCCTGGAGAAAGCGATCCCGCGCCTGGAGAAGGAGGTGCGGGGCAAGAAGACGGAGCCCGTGGTCCTGGAGACGGCGCAGGCGGCCCTCAAGGTCCTGGAGGAGGGGACGCTGCTGTCCGCCGGGGCGGAGGCCGCCGGATTGATGCGGAGGTGCTCAAGACCTTCCAGCTCATGACCACCAAGCCCTTCATCTACGTGTTCAACATGGACGACGCCGGGATGAATGACGAGGCCCGTCAGGCCGAGCTGCGCGAGCTGGTGGCTCCGGCGGAGGCGATCTTCCTGGACGCCCAGTTCGAGGCCGAGCTCGTGGAACTGGAGCCCGAGGAGGCGGCGGAGATGCTGCACGAGAACGGGCAGGAGGAGTCCGGCCTGGACAAGCTGGCCAGGGTCGGCTTCGACACCCTGGGGCTGCAGACATACCTGACGGCGGGGGAGAAGGAGTCCCGTGCGTGGACGATCCGCAAGGGTGCGACGGCGCCCCAGGCGGCGGGCGTCATCCACACTGATTTTGAACGGGGCTTTATTAAGGCTGAGATCGTGAGTTATGATGACCTGGTCCAGTACGGCAGCGTTGCCGAAGCCCGCGCTCACGGCCGAGTGCGCATGGAAGGAAAGGACTACGTCATGGCTGATGGGGACGTGGTCGAGTTTAGGTTTAATGTGTAGGTTGTGTACCGCAATCGGAAAGGGTGGCGCAAACTGTAACTAATTGATCTCGATTCAAAGAGATATTAATTCCCTGCTATAAGTATAACCCCCACAGGAGAAGTGAAATATGGAACCTAAATTATATGAAGTATTTACAATTACTGGTACGCCAACCTACACGTTCGTTCGCCCGCGGTTATATAATCGCCTTAGGGCCGCGCTTCAGACTCCTGGTCTTGGTGTGGTAGTGGAAGGGCCTTCTGGGATTGGCAAGACTACAGCCGTGACCAAAGCAATACAGGAAACAGGGAAAAATTCACTCTGCTAAATGCCCGTAAGACGAACCATAGAGATGCTATTGATCGTCTTCTTGAGGGGATGTCTGGAACGGTTGTAATCGACGAGTTTCATCGTCTAGATAGGCGTCAGAAGGATATTCTGGCTAACCTAATTAAAGTAGAGGCCGATCGTGGAGGCGGGGATCTGAAAATTGTCATAGTAGGCATTAATGATGCTGGCCGATCTTTGATCGAATCATCTCCTGACCTTACGTATCGTGTCGAGTTTATTCGGTTCGGTAGCGAACCTGAAGAAAAAATCGATGAACTCATTAGGAAAGGGGAAGACGCATTAAATGTCGACATAAAATTTCGACGTAGTATAATCGAGAACTCGCAAGGTAGTTTTTATATCGCTCAAACTCTATGCAATTATGCTTGTGTGGAATCTGGAATTCTGGAAAAGAGTGAGTCCGTTAGGGAGATTGCTGTATCATATAAGGAAATTGAAGAAATCGCTCTAGAGAAGAATCGCAGAACCTTCGGCGGGGTCGCAAGAGAGTTTGCACGGGGCCCTAAGTTTCGGCGAGCTGGACGGGCGCCCTATTTTCACATCCTGAAATGGATGACCGAATCTCCTTCTTGGAACTTAAATGTTGCCGAGGAGATGAAAAAGCATCCGAAGGAAAAGTCGAGCGTATCTGGAGTACTCGAAAAAGGACTTGTCTCTTTGTGTGAAAAAAAGGGCATCGCAAAGTACCTACATTACGACAAGGATACTCGAGTGCTTTCGCTCGAAAACCCTATGCTTGGGTACTACTTAAAGTCGATCGAGTGGCAAAAGTTTGCCCGTGATGTCGGTTTCACTAATGTTGATCGTGATGAAAAGTTTGATGTGGCACTTACGTTCGCAGGAGAGGATAGGTCGTTCGTCAAGAAGCTAAAAGAATGTTTGGAGGGTCAAGGTTATTCGGTGTTCTACGATTTTGATTATCAGTACGATATTTTAGGTCAAAACGTAGAAGAATATCTTAAGCCGATTTACTCTGACCAGTGTAGGTATGTCGTCGCCGTCATTGGCGAAATGTATGGCAGAAAACAATGGACTAACCTCGAGTACCAAAATTATCGTGATCGTATCGGCGTTGGTGAGGTTCTCTTTGTACGTTCGATGAAGGTTCCTCATTCCTTTACTGATGAAACGAGTGGAATCGGTTCGTTGACATACGATCCGGACGGAGATCTGGGTGAACATGCAAGACGTGTTGCTAAAGTTATCTCAGAGAAGCTTGAGAATTCTTAATGAAGAGTCATTGAGGGTGGGGTCAGTGAATTCCGTGTTGTTATGCTAGGAAACTTATCTACCTCTGACAGATACGTCAGCGCATTTCGACGTTACATTCTAAGCCTCAATGTTTCCTTACGAACGCGTTGAAACCAGTATGGTAGACCGTAAACTGCGTTGTTCGTAGGAACAACTAACAGTGATCTAGTCAGAGATGCGCAGACGACTTGTATGTTCGTAAGAAAGTTCTTAGGGTGTCACCGATCTCTATCGTCTCTATTAAGTTAACCTCAGGGTCGATGTGAGGCTCTTTTTCTTCGGGGCTCCGATACGTTGCTAGGAGAGGTTTGTGTTTCGCTATAATCCGAGTCTCGAATTGTATTTGGGCTTGAGAAAAGTTTCAGAACGAATGACGGCGAAAGAAATAGGGGGACTGGTTGAGGAGACTAGCTTATCCGGGGCAACATCCTCGGGGATTCCGAAGATTTTTAGTATCGAGGGAGAGTTGAAGCGTCGTACCGAGACGAAGACTGATGGGGTCTCCTCGGCGAATGTTCGAGACCATGCGCCACGCGTTATTGAGGCTTTAGAAAGGGAAGCTGTAGATCTGAGAGATATGTGCGATCCGATAGTTGGGAGGGTCGCTTCATATTCGGGCTTTGGAATGATGGGGAGGAGGTGCCGAGAGGGGGGATCAATATAGAAGGGATGCGCAGGACATTCAGCTGTGGTACTCGTGTTACCCGGACTCTGAGAATGAAGGATGCTTTAAGTTGTTATTCCTTCATGGTTCTAGAAAAGGTAACTATGTGCACGATAAATCTGATTCGCTTCCGGTAGTTCGCTCCGGTTCTGATACTCATGAGGTATTTGATTACATTCGAGAATGCAGTGAGTCGCCCAAGGAGATTACACTCGACCCACCTTCCGGACCTTTGACGGTTGATCGCTTTTTGTGGATGCTGGCCCCAAAAGGGAGGAGGGGAGGGGAGATCGCTTCTGAAACAGATCAAAGTCTAAATTTTGAAGCGCTTTTCTATATTGAGAGCATCATTTCAGACAATAGGGGTCGTTACTTTTTCATACCTCATCCTCTGCTTCAGTCGTGCGACGGGGAACTTCCTCGATTGAGTGAGATAGTGGTCGCAACCCCCTATGTTGTACAGTCTGCCCGTCGAAGTTGGAAAATCGCGTGGCGCGAAAGCCTGAATATGATGGCACGCATAATTGGTCTCAGGTGAGTTGTTGAGTCTGTATTATATACTGGGGAGGTTGTGTTTTCGTGTAGTTGGTAGGTTTGCTTGGAGGTGGAGGTTAGTTTCTAGTTGTGAAGGATCTGATGTTCGGCCAAGTGAATTTAGGTGAGGTTGTTTTTATTTCGGTTTATCGAGTTTCGATATTTTTAGTCCAAATTCGTCTCGTAATGGAAATCATGGGAGTGAAGTCGCGTGCGGCGCAGTGCAGTCCAGGGAGTGCGTCGCATTAATTCGCGCCATGTTGGTGACGATCAGATTTCGGTGCGTGGCGGAAATGCCGAGCGCGCCTATGTCCACCGGTAACTATCGAAACTGAGTGCAAGGGCGTCCTCCGAGAGGCGCGGCGGCGCATCGACATGCATTGATCACGCGATTTCCGTGTTTTATGTTGAGGTGGGCGCGCGGAGAGTTGATGGTAGAAGGCGAGGTCGATTCAACGTATCTCATGGAGGTGCTCGACGTTCAGCGAGTCCACCGTTGGCCGGTTCGTAAGTATCGTGTGGTCTCCGGCTATTGCGTGGGGAGTCGTAGTTGAGTGTTATGCTTTTCCGTTACCTTTGCGTGAGCAACGTCGCCACCTGTTGGCTCTAGCCGGTATGGGACTCCACGAATCCTGGTCCACTGAGAGCCGCCAGTTTGAATATGGTCCTAACCTGAGGCTGCATGTTCGCTGACCAGTAGATCGTCGCGTGCGGGTCAGCGAAGGTCGACCGCTGGTAGCAGTTCAGAAGCATCCGCGGGCTGTCAGAGGGTGGGGTCGTTGTCTGGCTCAGTGGTGGTGTCTGGCTGCCGAGTGTTGAGATTGAGGGGAAGACTCCGCGACCGAGTTTCGTATACGATATTGCCATGGGTGGGCACCTTCTCCACGGGCGTCGCGTGAGCGACGAGCAGATCCAGGCCTGGGCTGACGAGGCTGAGGCCGGTTACGACCTCCGGCATCTGCCCCGCCCGACTCCTGGGCGGCCCCCAGTCGGGCGGGGGCCAGGGGCGGTAGTGACCGTTCGCCTCGATGAGGAACTTCTGGCCGCGTTGTTGAAGCGCGCCGCTGATGAGGGGATTACGAACCGGTCGGAGGCTGTACGAGCGGCTGTCAAGCAATGGGCTCATGACGCAGCCTGATATCCATCGGTCTGCCCGCAAGCACTATGCGAAGGGCCATCTCGGCGATGAGGATCTGCGGCACGCTTACGGTCATGCGCTGAGTTCGCGCCCTCTGGACGATGAAGATGATCCGCGTCGGTGGCTTGTTCTTGGCGTCGATGAGTCCGGAAGAGTGCTGGAGCTCGTGGTTCTTGTTTTCGACGACGGCTATGAACTGCTGATACATGCCATGAAGGCTCGGAAACAGTTCATGCATGAGATTCACGTAGGTAGTGCCGATCCCTCTGAGGTCTGACCGATTCAGGCACGCTTCACGTTGCCATTGCGCGGTTACTGGAGTTGCTTGCTCCGTCGTCGCCTCGCTCAGGACGCCGCCACCACCGGTTGTCCCTCGCTGGGCTGGACCGTCACGAAGTCCAGGCTGTGGGCGTCGGCTGAAAGGGCTCGCCCGAGCCGGGCCCCATGAGGGAACCTAACGTGAGGCCGCTCTTGATCTGCGGATACAGGTTTACTGGCCAGCAGATCTTCGCCTGCGGGTCAACGACGGCCACCACGCCCTGCCCCTGAGTCGCGAGGTTAAGCAACCCGCCGGCGAGCGGCCCAGGCGTCCGGGGAGCGATCTTCAGTTGCCGGAGATGTTGCCCTATCGAAGCTCACTGAACCATACGACGAGCAACGTCGCCATAACTCTCAGTTCAAGCTACTATGGTCGTCATAGTGAACGGAGGAACATGTCGGGCTACAGGATCCACCGTCAGGTGACGGAGTTCGGAGAGCACGTGCGCGGATGGCGCATGGTGCTCGGCCTGACCGCGCAGCAGGTCTCCGAGCGAGCGGGCATCACCCGTGACACCTTGCGCAAGATCGAGTCGGGCAACCCCAACGTCAGCTTCAACAGCGTCACCCAGGTGCTGCGCGCCTTGGGCATCCTTGACCAGCTTGTCGACGCGGCCGATCCCCTGGCCAGCGACATCGGCCGCCTCCGCGCCGGCCGCCTCACTAGAAAGCGCGCCCGATGACCACTATCGAGATCGTCTCCGATGCCAATGGCTCCCACCGCCTGGTCGGCCAAGCGCACGTCACCCGATCGCGCGGCCAGGTCTCCACCACTTTTCTCTACGACCCCGCCTACCTCGCCGACGGTGGGATGAACATCGATCCTGGCCTGAGCCTGGTGCCTGGTGCTCAGTACCATCCCGGGCTCGTTGGAGCCTTTGCTGACAGCGCGCCTGACCGCTGGGGCCGCAACCTCATCCGCAAGGCCGAACGATCGCGAGCCCGCGATCAGGGGCGCGTTCCCCGTCAGCTGGATGACCTCGACTTCCTCCTGGGTGTCAGCGACGACACCCGTCAGGGCGCCTTGCGCTTTCGGGCCCCCAGGGAGCAACGAGTTCCTGGGAGAACCCTCGCGCGTTCCGCGGCTCGTCGCTCTCCCTGAGCTTCTGCACGCCAGCGACGAGCTGGCCTCCGACGATGACTCCTCCGACGCCGTCAAACGACTTCTCGATACAGGGACGACGGGCCTCGGCGGTGCGCGACCCAAGGCCTCGGTCCGGCTCGATGATGGCGGCCTCGCCATTGCGAAGTTTCCCTCACTCCAGCGACTCCTGGGACGTCATGGCCTGGGAGGCCATTGCTCTCGACCTCCTTGAGACCGCGGGCGTTCGCACACCCCAGCACCAGCTCACCCAAGTGGGCAATCGAAGCGTCCTGATCCTGCGGCGATTCGACAGAACCCGTGAGGGCGGACGTATCGGCTATATCAGTGCGATGACGGCCACTGGATCGTCCGACGGCGACCAGAAGGACTACGCCGACCTCGCCGAGGCGATTCGCGATCTCTCTCGCTCGCCCGTGCAGGATCTCCATGAGTTCTACGACCGAATCATCGCGAGCATCGCCCTCGGAAACACCGACGACCACCTGCGCAACCACGGGTTCCTCACCGACCGCGGGCTCTGGAGACTCAGCCCCGTCTTCGACGTCAACCCGAACCCCGACCCCAGTCGGCCCCGAGCGACGTCGATCATGGGGGCAGACGCGATGCCCGACGAGATCGACGGGCTCCTGGCTATCGCAAACGACTACCGGCTCACTCAATCGGAGGCGCGGGAGCGAATCAGACGCATCACTGTGCCCCTGTCAGGCTGGCGGGGCCAGGCGCGGGCGAACCGAGTCCCAGAGCGGGAGATCACCATGATGTCCGAGTCCATCGAGCCTCGCCTGGAGGCCCTCACCCGAGCCGCGCACTCCGAGGATTGAAGCGGCGTCTCGTGAAGCGAATCGAGTATCTCCCAGGGGCGGTGAAGGAAGTCTGTCAGGCTGCGCCCGGCCCGACCTGGGTCCATCCTGGTCGCGGCCCGGAACTACTACGTCCCTCGCTCGGGCCGGCTGCAGTCGGCCCACCACGTTCAGTCCAGGAAGGGAGCCCGGCAGCCTCATGACCATCGACATGATCGTCGCACTCATCGGCGCCTCGGTTGTCGCCTACACGATCGCCAACAGGTTCCGGTTCATCGCCCCGGTGCTTCTCATCGCCGCGGGTGTGGGAGTCGCCCTGCTCCCGGTAGGAGAGGAGATGTACCTGCCCAGCACGGTGGTTCTCACGATCTTCCTGCCGATCCTCCTGTACTGGGAGTCGCTGTCAGTCTCCCTCAACCGCATGCGGCGAAGCCTGCGCGGCATCATCCTCAGCGCCACGGTCCTTGTCGCCATCACGGCGGCCCTCATTGCGCTCATCGGCGTCCTGACGGGCCTGAGCCTGGGAGCCGCTCTCCTCATCGGCGCCTGCCTCGGCCCCACCGATGCCACCGCCGTATCCAGTCTGGGGCGCGGCATCAACCCCAACGGTCGTACCGTTCTTCAGGCCGAGTCGCTTCTCAACGACGGTACCGCCCTAGTCATCTTCGCCATCGCCCTCCAAGCCGCGCAGGACTCCTCCGGCGTCACAGCAGGCCTCGTTACACGAGAGCTCCTCCTGTCCTTCGGGGGAGGGATCGGTGCAGGAGTCCTCGTCGGCGCGGCAGTCACCAAGATCGGCATCCGGGTCCGCACCATTACCGACGACCCCATGCTGGCGACGATCACCGCCCTGGCCACCCCGTTCATCACCTTCTTCCTCGCTGAAGAGGTCGGAGGCTCGGGCGTGCTCGCCGTCGTCACCTGCGGCATCGTCATCTCCCGCTTCGCCACCCCGCACATGTCCCTGGGCTCGCGAGTCCTGGGCGTCCCCTTCTGGACGATCCTCACCCACATCCTCAACACCATCCTCTTCGTCATGGTGGGTGTCGCGCTCCCCGGCATCGTCGCCGAGCTCCCTCACGCCGACCTGGTACGCGGCCTCATCCTCATCCCCATCATCTATATCGCCATGGTGGTGGGGAGATTCGCAGGCCAGCACCTCATCATCTACTCCATCCGCGCCCTGGACCGCCGCCCCGAGCAGCGCCTGCGCCGCACCAATATCCGTGGCCGCATCGTCTCCACGGTTGCCGGCTTCCGCGGCGCGATCTCACTGGCAATGGCGCTGTCCATCCCAGTCTCCTTCGACGGTGCCGCCTACACCGAGCGCAACCTCATCATCCTCGTCGTCGCCGGTGCGACCCTCCTGTCCCTCCTCATCCAGGGGATCGTCCTGCCCTACGTGGTCCGCTGGGCCAACGCCAGGCCCTCGGCCGGTGTGCAGACCGCCCAGTCCGTCGAGTCGCAGGAGACCGACGGTCCTCGCCGACGATCCTCGCCGACGCCATCAGTCAGCTCGATGCCATCGCTGAACGCACGGGCGTCGACGACGACGCAGCCATCGAGGCGGTGCGCCTCGACTATGCACGTCGTCACCAGTCCCGTGCGCAACGTCGGCGCAGAGGAGCGAGGCGCGTGTACTGCGGGCCCCGAGAGCGCCCTGCGGCTCGCCGTCATCGAGCACCTGCGCGAGCGTGTGCACGACCTGCGCTTCGCCGGCCGCATCGACGACTCCACCGCCTCCGACGTCAACCGGCGGTTCGACGTCGAGACCCTCCACATCAACGGCCCCATCGACGTTGAGTGAGTGGGCGAATGAGGATGAAGGGCGGCAGTGAGGGGGTGGAGTGCCAGCGCACCCCACCCCCTCCTGTGCCGGCTGGTCAGTCCATGGAGCGGACCTGCAGGTAGTCGATGTCGAACTGCGCTTCCTTGAAGTTCTTGGCGTCCAGCCTGTCCCCCAGTAGTGGCTCCCCGTCTGTGTGATGAGAAGGAGGTGGTAGGGGGTTTTGGCGCCGAAGCACCGATCGAAGGCCTGCTGGTTGCTGGAGCGCAGTACCTCATGGAATCGCTGGTTGTCGAAGAAGAACGTGATGCGTTCGGGAGTCTTCTCCATCCGGTAGGTGTGCCACGCACTCAGGTCTGGCCTGTTGCTGACGCCCTTGCCGCTCTTGCTCTTCCCGGACTGGTTGAAGTGGACCGTCGACTCGGCGATTCCTTTGGCACGGCCACCCCCGTAGGTCTCGACGATGTCGATCTCTCCGCCATTCGCGGCCCCGTCCGGCCTCAGCCAGATTCCAGCCCACAGTCCGAGGTTCTGCTGCGGGAAGCGTGCCCGTACCTCGACGGCGCCATACACGAAGGAGAAAAGTCCCTCGGTGGTCAGCGATGCCTCATTGACGTGGCGAACGGTCTTGCCCGAGTCGTACCTGTTCTGCCAGCCGGTCTTGGGGGTCGAGCGCTTGCGCCAGAACAGGTGGCCCGCTCCACCACTCACGCTGTGGGTGTCATGCGTGACGACGCCCCAGTCGTAGTCCAGATACGTGTCACCCTTGGGCTCCTTCTCCCGCCACCGTGCGGTCGTTGAAGTCTGATCCGTCCGTGAACTGCTCATCGAAGATCAAGGTGCTGAAGGATCGCGAAGGACTGCTTGCGAACGCTGCGGTGGGTGCGAGTACGCCTGCGGCTGTGGCTCCGGCGCCCAGTCCGAGGGTGGCGATCAGCGAACGTCGTGTCAAAGGGCTCATTGTTCTCCTTTTACAAGATGCATGAGGGAGTACTTCTGGTTGGCATCTGATTTATTTGGCCTCACCTCCTTGTACTGCCAACGAGTACGTGCCGTAGGAGTACTCGGCTGGCATCGTCGTGTTGTCACGCGGAAATTGATCCACGATTGTAGTTATCCTACAAGTTGTTTAGTGGTTCGTCTCGTGAACGGATTCCCTTGCCGTGGGGAGTCTGAGGGCGGTCTATTGGGCTGGAACACGCAGTGAGGGGTGGGACGTGCAGGCGTCCCACCCTCAGTCAGTGCTCGGAGCCGGATCGAGCCGGCTCATCGCGTGTTCAGTTCTTCGTGCGGCGAGCCCGCAGAAGCAGGTACCCGCCGACAACCGCGACACCCGCAAGGCCCAGGACCAGCAGTGCGTTGGTCCCCGTCCGAGACAGGCTGCTCCCGGCCTTCGCCGCCTGCGTCGGTGAGGCGTTCGGCGCGCTGGCACCATCGGGCGACTGCGCCACGGTGCCGTCAGCCGGCCGATCAATCTCATCGGGCTCCATACCCGGCTTCGACGTCGCCGTCGAGGTCCGGCTCGGCGCCGGGCTTGCGCTCGGTGACGGCTCACCTGACTGCGTCGGCACCGCGGTCGCCTTTTGGGTCTGCCACCGACGGCGCCCGACCCGTCGCGCCCGGCACGGAAGCCGAGCTCGGCTGCGGAGCCGGCTTCTCCGATGGCGCAGTACTGGGCTGCGTGCTCGGTACCTGCGTGGGCTCAGCGGAAGGCCTTGCCGTCGGGTCCTGTGTCGGCTCGGCGGCCGGAGCAGATGACGTCTCCGATGCCGGAGCGCTGCTCGGCTCGGGTGCAGAACTTGGCTCGGGCGCCGGCGCGGCCTCGGCGCTCGGGGCGGTCGTGGGCTCCGGCGCCGGGGCGCTGCTCGGTTCCGGCGCAGCGCTCGGCTCGGGCGCGGAGGACGGTGCAGGGGCAGGTGTGGGCTCAGTGCTCGACTCGGCCGTCGGGGCCTGCGTCGGTGACGGTGCCGGGCTCGGCTCCGGCTGCGCCTGGTTGCACTGCTCGCCGAGCCAGCTCATCGTGAAGCTGCGGTACCAGATGCCTCCGTAGTTGGCGCCGTCGCTGGCGTCCTCACTGAGCAGGCCGATGCTGCCGTCGGACTGCACCGCGATCGTCGTGTAGCCGACGAAGGGCTCATGGAAGACCTTGCTGGCCACCCAGGAGGCGCCGTCGTCGCAGGACATCGAGATGGTGCCGCGGTCACGCGACCACGGCCGTGGGTTCGGCGAGTGGCTCAGCAGCAGCACCTTGGCGCGCGGGTCGTCGGGGGCGGCGTTCGGGAAGGCCCGGATGATCTGGGCGTTGTCCACCGAGTCGGGCAGGTTCTGGTCGGGCGCCGGCTCGCTCCAGGTCTGCCCGCCGTCGGTGGATCGGGCCACCTTGCGGAAGCCGGAGCCGTCCGAGGCGCGCGAGTTGAGCATGAGGGAGCCGTCGGAGAGCTCAACGACCTTGTTCTCATCCATGCCGGTCCCGGTCGGCTGACCGGCCTGCCAGGTCCTCCCGTGGTCGTCGGAGTAGACCGAGACCGCCTGCACCGCGCCGTCGGCGGTCCTGATCGTGTACTGCTGCACCAGGCGCCCGGCGTGAGGGCCGTGCTGGATCTGGATGCCCTGGCCCGAGGCCGCGAAGCGCGCGGTCCAGGGGTTGTCCTTCGTGATGTCCGCGGTGATGGTGCGGTGCGTCCAGGTCCAGCCGTTGTCCGTGGAGGTCGACACCTCGGCCTGGATGATGTCCCCGGTTCTCAGGGTCGGTGCCGGCGCGCGAGCCGCCCCAGCCCTGGTCGTAGGACTTGACGTGGAAGTTGAAGATTGTGCCCGTCTGGTGGTCGACGACATGACTCGGGTCGGAGTAGCCGACCTTCTTGCCGGTCTCCGTGCCCTGGTGGATGTAGGTGGGTGCCGACCAGGTCTTGCCGCCGTCGGTGGAGCGGCGCTGGACGATGTGGTTCGGGTTGGGGGCGTCGCTGCCGCCGTTGCCGTTGTCCTTCGGTCGCTCGTCGTAGGAGACGAGCAGGTCCCCGTTGGGGGCGGTGGTGATCGCCGGGATGCGGTAGTTGTCGGTGGCCGTGTTGGCGGCGAGGTGCTGGGCCTGGCTCATCGAGGCCGGAAGGTCCGTGCTCGCGTCGGGCGCCGGAGCGGGCTCGGCCGGCGGGTGGTTGCCGACGACGCTGATCGGGTTGCCGGTGGCGGTGAGCGTCTGGAGGGCGGTGCCGTCGGTGCCGGTGGCCGTCAGGGTGATCGACGGCGTCCACCGGCCGGCGTCGACATCGGCCTGCGTGATCGTGTGGGTGAGCGGCTTGCAGTTGTAGACGGCGCCCTTGCCGGGCTTGAGACCGGCCCAGTGGCACTGGCGGGCCAGGTCGTCTAAAGAGGAGCCGGTGGCAGCGACGTTGATCGTCGTGTCCGACACCGAGCGGACGCGCACCGTGTAGCTGACGGTGTCGCCCAGCTTGTAGGTCTCCTGGGTCGTCGACGGGGTGAAGGACTCGACCCGCAGCGAGGTGGCCTTGACCGGGCTTGTCGCACCACTGATCGTCTCCGGGGTGCTGAGGGCTGGGCCGGCGTACTCCACGGCCTTGACCTCGTAGGCGATCTGCGGGGTGAAGCCGCCGGCCTTGAGGTCCTCTGCGGTCACCGTGTGCGTGGCCAGGCCGGAGCAGTCGGTCTTGGTCGTCCCGGCGGGAACATTGCGCCAGCGGCACTTGGAGACGTTCCCGGACAGGTTCGTCGATGCCGGGGCGTAGGAGTGGGCCTCGCCGCTGGTGTTGGTGAGAGTGATGTTGAAGGTCATGACGTCGCCGACGGAGTAGAGGCCGTCCGTGGGCGCGTTCACCTGAGTGATGGTGACGTCGGCCAGGCCGTCAGCCGTGGGGGTGGCGTGCGCCGGCGGTGCCGCGGCGATCAGACCAGTGGCGGCCAGTGGCAGGGAGCCCAGGAGGGCGGGCAGGCGCCTCCGGGAGAAGGGACTGTGGGATGTCATAGGTATTCCGTTCTAAAAGGCGAGGCGACCTTGCCTGCGTCAGGAAAAATGTTGACGACAGATGTCAGACGTCTTGCGATAAGATAACGGAAGATCCCGATTCTGCAAAGTTGGGCGAGTCGCTGACGGTGCGTGAAATCTACTGTCCGTCAAGTTCTTCTCGACGGCCGGTCGTGTCGGTGAATGACTCCGTGGTTGTGATTCGCGCCAGGAAAATGCGTGCCGTGCAGGTCCTCGGCGGCCCACTGCAAAAAACATGTGGACGGCTACATGAATTGACCTCGCTCTGTCACCACCTGATTTCCCCATTGTGTCAGGGCCCGTAAAGCGGGTAAGAAGGTTTGACCGAAGTCAGTGAGTGAGTAGAGCGTCTTTAGTGGCGGCTTATCACCAAAGACTCGACGCGATACAAGACCGTCCATCTCGAGCTGTTTAAGCTGGAGGGTAAGTGTTGTGTCTGTCACTGATACAAGGTCGCTTCGTAGTTCACTGAAGCGCTTTGGCTCATGCTGCAGGTGATAAATGATGACCGCCTTCCATTTCCCTCCGACAAGATTCATGGCAACGCTGATCGGGCAGGAGTAGGTCTTGTCGTTGAAGTTGACGAACTCGCTGATGCATTCGGTCTTCATGTGTTCAGGCCTCCGTTTTTCGGGGACTATCTAAAAAGATAGTTCTTGACGCCGTGATCTCGCTCCTGCGACGCTGTCCTGCGTCAACCAGTGTTCGTTATGATTCATGGAGGAGAGCATAACATGTTGGATACGCCGATTATTGCTGTTGCCGGTGCAACCAGCAAGCAGGGGCGCAGTGTTGTGAGATCGTTGCTGCAGGGCGGAGGCTACAGGGTGCGGGCACTGACTCGGGATCCCGCATCGCAGGTAGCGCAGAGCCTTGAACGGCAGGGTGCTGAATTGGTGACGGGGTCGCTTTCGTTGGGGAGTGATGATGAGTGGGTTGACGCCTTTTCTGGTGCTCGTGCTGCATTCTTGATCACCCCTCCCACTCCTCCGAGAGGATCTCGCGAATATGAGCTGGGGTGTCGGATCGCTGATGCTGCAGTGAGGGCAGGGGTTGAACATGTTGTGTTCAGTGCCTTGGAGAACGTTGATGAGATCACAAGTGGAAAGTTGTTCGCACCTCATTTCACCGACAAGGCCCGGATTGCGGAGTACATCAGCGGCCTGCCTGTAGCCAGCACTTTTGTAATCCTCTCATTTTTCTACACTAATTTGATGGAGTACTATGTTCCCAGGGTGGAAGACGGCTCGCTTGTCCTCCCTATATATCTTCCTGAAGATTTTCGGGCGCCGTTCGTCGATCCTGTCACGGCAACCGGTCCGGCTGTACGGGAAATCATCAGCAAGCCGAGGAAGTATGCCGGGGAAACCTTACCGATCGTGGGTGATGTAGTCTCCCCGCGCGAGATGGTGAGAGTGTTCCAGGATGTTACCGGGCTGCAAGCCGAATATCGCGATGCGTTCACGTATGACGGGTTGGCGCGCAACTTTCCTGAACTGGTTGCCGACGATCTTCATGCGCAGGAGATCCTGGGGATGGTCAACTATGCCGTTGAGTACGGTTACTTTCGGCAGGATCGTGACCTGGAGTGGAGCCGCAGTATAGACCCGGAGGCGCTCACGTGGGAACAGTTCCTCCGTGCCACGGGTTGGCGCGGAGAGGCTCGTTCATATGGATGATGATCCTCGTGCCATCTAGGGGATCGGTGTGCGAAGTATTTGTCCGCGGGACGACCGTCACGTTGCATGAAGCTCCTGTTGACATTCTCTTCCGGTGTCTTGAGGGAGGTGTGCCACCTGCTCTTTCCGTTGTGCCATAGGAATGGTCATAGGGATGTTCACCCCCTGGTGTGCCCGCAATCGACATCGATGGCGGGGTACCGCGAAACGTCTTCACTGCGACATTGAAGGCGGTTCTCTCACCCATCGACCAAAATTTCAGAAACGCCCCGGAGCCGGGTCGTTTCTGAAGTTTTGGTCGATGTCTATGCGCCGGCCAGGAAGTCGCGGAGTATCGCGTCCATCTGCTCGGCCTCGATGAGGAAGCCGTCATGCCCGTGCAGGGAGCTGATCGTCTCGCGTCGCGCGCCGGGGATGCCTTCGGCCAGCTCCTCGGCCTGGGCGGGCAGGAAGAGCCGGTCGGAGTCCACGTCCACCACGAGCGTGCGCGCCTGCACCCTCGCCAGTGCCGTCTCGATGCCGCCGCGCCCGGTGCCGACGTCGTGCACCATCATCGAGTGGGTGACGATGAGGTAGGTGTTGGCGTCGAAGCGCGCCAGCAGCTTGCCGGCGTGGTAGTCCAGGTAGGACTCCACCTGGTAGCGCCCGCCCACCGCCGGGTCCTCCTCGCCCCTGGTGGCGCCGCCCGAAGCGCTCATCGAGCCTCGGCGGCGCTGCGGTAGGTCGTGTGCGCCAGCGCCCGCGCCAGGCCGAGTCCCCGCACCGGCCCCACCGAGTGGGAGTAGTAGTCGCCGTCGAAGAAGAAGGGGTCGGCCACGATCGCCAGCTCCTGCAGGTGGCACCAGGCCAGCTGGTCGGCGGTCGTCGAGGCGCCCGTGGCCACCAGCGCCAGGTTACGCACCCGCTGCGGGATGCGTGACCCCCCACTCGATCGCCCGGTGCCCGCCCAGCGATACCCCGATGACCAGGTGGAAGACCTCGATCCCCAGGGCGTCGGCCAGGCGCGCCTCGGCCTCGACGGCGTCGCGCGTGGTCAGCCACGGGAAGCGCGACCCCCAGGGCCGCCCGTCCGGCGCTGTCGACGATGGCCCCGTCGAGCCCTGGCAGCCGCCCAGGATGTTGGCCGCCACCACGAAGTAGCGCTCGGTGTCGATGGCCCGCCCGGGTCCCACCAGGTCCGACCACCAGCCCGGCGTCGGGTGCCCGGGCCCCGCCTCACCGGTGACGTGGGAGTCCCCGGTCAGCGCGTGCAGCACGAGGACCGCGTTGTCGCGCTGCGGGCTCAGCTCCCCCCAGGTCTCGAAGGCCAGGACCGTGTTCGGCAGGACCTCTCCGGACTCCAGGGGCAGGTCCCCGATCTCCAGGAACCGACGGTGCCCCGGCTCGTCACCGGGCCGCCAGGCGCCCGTGGGGGAACCGGCCTTGCGGTCCACCAGCTTGGAGGAGGCCGTCCCCACGCCGAAGGCGGCCGGCTCGGTCTCGGCGCTGCCGCTGGAGACGGGGTAGGAGGAGGACGTGGTCGTACTCATGGCACGCCGCCTCAGGCCCCGGCCGTTGTGCTCGCGTCGCCCGCCCCGACGGCCCGGGCCGCCTCAAGCCCGCGCTCAAGATCGGCCAGGATGTCGTCGATGTGCTCGATCCCCACGCTCAGGCGCACGGTCCCGGCGCTGATCCCGGCCGCGGCCAGGCCGGCATCGTCGAGCCTGGGAGTGCGTCGTGGTGGCCGGGTGGATCGCCAGCGAGCGCACGTCCCCGATGTTGGCCAGGTTGGAGAACAGGCTCAGGGCGTCGATGAAGGCCGCCCCCGCCTCACGCCCGCCGGCCAGGTCGAAGGTGACGATCGAGCCCGCCCCGCGCGGGCAGTACTTGCGGTGCAGCTCGTAGTAGGGGCTTGAGGTCAGCCCCGAGTAGTGAACCGAGGCGACGTCATCGCGCCCCTCGAGCCACGTGGCCACCGCCAGGGCGTTGTCCACGTGCCGCTCCATGCGCAGCGAGAGCGTCTCGATGCCCTGGGCGATGAGGAAGGCCGAGTGCGGCGCCAGCGCGAAACCGAGGTCACGCTGGCCCTCGGCGCGCGCCTTGAGGATGAAGGCCAGGTTCGCGCCCAGCGGGCTGCCCACGCCCAGGTCCCGGGCGTAGACCAGGCCGTGGTAGGAATCGTCGGGCGTGTTGAAGCTTGGGAAGCGCTCGGGCTGGGCCGCGAAGTCGAAGCTGCCCGAGTCCACGATCACGCCCGCCACGGACGAGCCGTGCCCGCCCAGGAACTTCGTCGCCGAGGCCACCACGATGTCGGCGCCCCACTCGAAGGGGCGGGTCAGGAACGGCGAGGCGACCGTGTTGTCCACGACCAGTGGGATGCCCAGTTCGTGCGCGGCCGCCGAGATCGCTTCAATGTCGAGGATGTCGCCGCGCGGGTTGGGGATCGTCTCCCCGAAGAAGGCGATGGTGCGCTCGTCGGCCAGCGCAGCCCAGACCGCCGGGTCACCCGTATCGGCCACGAAGCGCGCCTCGACGCCCAGCCGCGGCAGGGTGTGGGTGAGCAGGTTCGTGGTACCTCCGTACAGGGAGGGCGAGGCCACGATGTTGTCGCCGGCCCCGCCCAGCGTCACGAGGGCGAGGGTCGTGGCCGCCTGACCCGACGACGTCAGCAGCGCTCCGACACCGCCCTCCAGCGCCGCGATCCGCTGCTCGACGATGTCATTGGTGGGGTTTGTCAGGCGCGTGTAGATCGGGCCCAGGTCGCTCAGGGCGAAGCGGGCGGCCGCCTGATCGGCCGACTCGAAGACGTATGAGGAGGTCTGGTAGATCGGGATGGCCCGAGCGTGGGCGGGCTCGGACATCGGGTCGTGCCCGGCCTGGACCTGCTTGGTCTCGAAGCGCCACCCCGCCGGGCTGGTGGGGAGGGGGACTGGGATCCGCGCTCTGGGGGCGGCCTGGTCGGGGGTAGTGGGGCGCTGGTCGGTCATGAGGACTCCTTGGTGGTTCCCGGTGACCGGCGGCGATGTCAGTGTCACGAGCGGTGCCTGCCCCGCGCCGGCGATTGCGGCGCGCTTCCGGACGGTTCCCCGGAGCCTGCTGCGACCGGCGTCGGATCCGACCCTGCAATCAGGAGGGAGCGAGGCGTCGTGGCGCTGAGTCGTCCGCCGTCACCGTTGCTGCAACTTCTCGATGGTGCGGGTGAGGGCGGGGACGCGCACGTGGGCCGACGGCGGCGTGCGCGTCAGCTGCGCATTCGCCCCGTGGTGGGGGCGTCCGGCCGAAGGGCCCTCAGGACGACGGAACATGCTCCGACTTTAGCGGTTTCCTCCGCGGGCGGTCCAAACGCGTGTCCGCAATGTGGCTGCCCAGAGGGCTCGATGCGGGTGCTGTGTCGGTCCGGTGTCGGTCCGGCGTCGGTCCGGCGCCCCGGCGTCGAGGGGCCGCACCGTTGTGCTCGAGGGTCTTTCGTAAGCGACGATCCGGCCGTTTAAACGCTGATCGACCTGCACAAACGATCATTTGTGCCGGATGTCATACCGGTCACGACCGTGTGACGAAGGCTGAGAGCCCTGTCGGCGCAAGCGCAATCCATTAACTACAGGGGCGTAAGTTACGATTGTGAATAGTGTGAACTCCGTTTTTCAGGTGGGGCTAAAGAGACTAGTGTGGTTTTTGTCTCATCCGGGCTGACGCTGTCTGCCGTCTTCGTCTCCCCCTCCGCTCCGCGCCCTCGTGATCTCGCGGAACGGATCCCGACGGTAGGCCCGCGCCGGCCCCCGGGTGAGGCGTCATCCTCACGTTCAGCCCCATCACGACGGAGAACCCCTGTGAGCCCGATCCCCCAAGACGGCACGGACACGGTGTCGTCGTCACCGCAGTCGTGGCCCTGGCATGCACCCCTGGCGCCCTCGGTGCTTGCCGACCCTGTGGACCAGAGCGATATCGATCGCTCCAAGGCCTCTGAGCGCTCGACCTCCACCTCCATCGCCTCCCTGGAGACTCGGCTCGCCCAGGAGAGCAGCAACCTGGAAGACGCTCAGATCAAGGCCCAGGTCGCCAACGAGGACTACCTGGTCGCTGTCGACGAGCTCAACACGGCCACCAAGGATGCCCAGGCCGCCCAGGCCAACGCCGACGCCGCCACCTCCAGCACCGCATCCGCCCGCTCCGACCTCGGCTCGATCGTCGTCCAGACCTACCAGGAGAGCGGCAACCCGCTCGACCCGCTCACCCCCTACCTCGCCAGCGAGTCGCTGGCGGACCTGGCCGACGCCGACGTCGCCCTGGCCCGCGCCGGCGAGAGCAACAACGCCAAGGTCCAGAACGTCGAGGCCCTCGAGACGGTGGCCACGAGCATGCAGGCCATCGCCGACCAGAAGGTCAAGGCCAAGGAGGCCGCCAAGACCTCCGCGGCGACTGCCAAGTCCGACGCCGAGGCCGCCGCCGGCGACGCCCAGAACGCCGTCGCCACCACTCGGACCAACCGCCAGAACCTCATCACTCAGCTGGCCGCGCAGCGCAACACCACCGTCGAGCTGGAGACGAAGTACCAGGACCAGGTCGAGGCCGAGCGCAGGGCCCGCGAGGAGGCCGCCGCCAAGGCGGCCTCGGAGAAGGCTGCCGCCGACCTCGCTCAGAAGCAGGCCGAGCAGGCCGCCGCCCAGCCTCAGGAATCGGTCCCCCGCTCCTCAGGAGCAGTCGAGCCGGCCCAGCCTCGGGCCAGCGGGCCGCAGCCCAGGAACCCGCCACCGCCTCTCAGCCCGGAACCCGAAGCGGTCGGCGAGGAGGAAGCCGCCTCCGCTCCCGCTCCCGCCCCGGCCCCCCGAGCCCGCGACGTCCTCCGAGCCGGCGCCGTCGCGCTCCGGCAATGCCGCCTCCACCGCGATCAGCACGGCCATGGGCTACATCGGCACCCCCTACGTGTGGGCCGGGGAGTCTGCGTCGGGCCTGGACTGCTCCGGACTGACGATGGTCTCCTACGCGGCCGCCGGTGTTGACCTCACGCACTCCTCGCGCGTGCAGTACGGGGAGGGCGCCCAGGTTCCGCTCGACGCCGTCCAGCCCGGGGACCTGGTCTTCTGGTCCTCCGACGGCAGCCAGTCCGGCATCTACCACGTCGCCATCTACCTGGGCGACGACATGATGATCGAGGCCCCGACCTTCGGCATGACCGTGCGCGTCACCTCCATGCGCTACTCCGGCGTCATGCCCTACGCGGTGCGCCTCTAAAGCGGGGGTGGGCCGGGCGGTACACGCGCTCTCGGCTACCATCCGCGCCGCTCGTTCCTCGCGGCGCTCCCGCCAGACCCGCAGAGATAGTCAACTGCCTTCGAGCACGTATCCCGCCCGCCCCGAACGTCGGGGCGGGCGGTTCGTCAGTCGCGAGCTGCGGGGTGGTGCGGAGCGCGTATGCCACCCGCCCGACCCGCTTGGGCTGTTCGCGTCAGTGGCCGTCGCGGGCGACGCGGTCGGCCTCGCGCTGGAAGGACTGGCGGATCTCCTCCTCAGCCTCCTCGCGGCCCACCCAGTGGGCGCCCTCGACCGACTTGCCCGGCTCGAGGTCCTTGTAGACCTCGAAGAAGTGCTGGATCTCCAGGCGGTGGAACTCCGAGACGTCCTCGATATCGGTACGCCAGGAGGCACGCTGGTCGGCGCTGGGTACGCACAGGACCTTGTCGTCGCCGCCCTTCTCGTCGCGCATGCGGAACATGCCCAGCGCGCGGCAGCGGATGACGCAGCCGGGGAAGGTCGGCTCCTCCAGCAGGACCAGCGCATCCAGGGGATCGCCGTCCTCACCGAGGGTCCCGTCGATGTAGCCGTAGTCGTCGGGGTAGCGCGTCGAGGTGAAGAGCATGCGGTCCAGGCGGATCCGGCCGGTCTCGTGGTCGATCTCGTACTTGTTGCGGTTGCCCTTGGGAATCTCAATCGTGACGTCGAACTCCACGGGGAGCCTCCTTCGCTCGTGTCTTCAGCTCGTTGGGCGCTGGAACGGTGCCTGGTGGTCGGCGTCGATCCGGCGGGGCGGTATTGATGGCACTAGTGTGGCGCACGACAGCGCCTGAGGTCGGTAAACGCGTACGCTGCACGTCGGTGCACCGGTGGCAGTAACCTCCTGGGCGCCCCACCCACCTGATATACAGGCCATCCCAGCCTGTCCACAACCCAGTCCGGAGGACGTATGCGCAAGGTCCAGACCGCTGCCCTGACGGCGGCGAGCCTGCTGGTTTTCGGCGGCTACTACAGCCTGGGCGATGCTCTCGACCTGCTGCCCGGCCCGGTGACGGTCGCCTACGCCGACGTCGCCCCCCGGCCCTTCCCAACGCCGGCCGGCCCCAGCGCCAAGACCACCGCCCCCTCCGGCCTGGACCAGGGGGCTCCCGCACCCTCCAAGACTGCCCTGAACGGCTACATCCAGGGCGTGGTCTCCGACGCCGCCCTGACCGGGGGGAACGTGACGGCCTCCGTCGTCGACATCGCCACCGGCGAGGAGCTGCTGGACCGATCGGCCGCCACCGGGGTGACGCCGGCATCCACCAACAAGTTGCTCACCGCCTGGGCCGCCCTGTCCTCCATGGGGCCGGGCCACACCCTCCAGACCAAGACCGTCCTGGAGGGGCAGACCCTCACCCTCGTGGGCGGCGGTGACGTGCTGCTGGCCGAGAACGAGGGTAACCCGAGCGCCACGGCCGGCCACGCGGGCCTGGGCGACCTTGCCCGAGCCACCGCCGAGAAGCTCAAGTCCCAGGGGACGACGTCGGTCTCCCTGCGCCTGGACGACACCCTGTTCACCGGCCCCCAGTGGAACGACAAGTGGGAGGACGGCAACCAGCAGTACGTGGCCAAGGTCCAACCGATCATGGTGGATGTCTCGGCCACCCAGAACCAGGGCTACTCGGAGGACCCGGCCATGGAGGCCGCCCAGGCCTTCGCCAAGCACCTGAGCGAGGCCGGCATCACGCTTGATGGCGAGACGACCCGCGCCGCAGCCTCCGGCGGGGCTCAGGAGGTGGCCTCGGTCTCCTCCGCCCCACTGTCCGATATTCTCTCCGTGTCGCTCAAGACCTCCGACAACACCATGACCGAGGTCGAGGGGCGCCTCGTGGCCGCGCACGCCAAGGAGACCACCGACTTCGCCGGGGCCTCCAAGGCCGTGCTCGCCCAGCTGAGCAAGGACGGCTTCGACACCTCCGGGGTGACGCTCCAGGACTCCTCCGGGCTGGCCAAGGGCAACAAGGTCCCCGCCAGGCTCCTGACCCAGATCATTACCAAGGCCGCCGGAGGTGAGGGCGGCTCGGCCGGACGCACCCTCATCGCCGACCTGCCCGTCGCCGCCCTGGACGGCACCCTGGGCAAGCGCCTGCACGACACCACCGCGGCCGGGACGGTGCGCGCCAAAACCGGGACGCTGCCACAGACGTCCTCCCTGGCCGGGGTCGTCACCACCGCCGACGGACGCCAGCTGGCCTTCGCGGTCATGACCAACGACTTCTCAAAAGACCCGACGGCGGTCGAAGCCGCGATCGACAGCCATTTCGCGGCGCCTCTGGCCTCCTGCGGCTGCTCGTGAGGGGCGCGGCAGCGTGTCCGGAGGACCGGCGGAAGGCAAGGGCTCGGGGAGCTTGGTGACCTCGGTGAGAAAGGCGTGACGGTGACGGCCCAGGGCACAGCGGCGGGACTCGTCGACTGGCGGACGGTGGAGCGCCTGACCAGGCTCATCCCGGCAGGTCCCAGCGCCTCGCGCTCAGCGCGCGCCAGCTCGGTGGCGGTCCTGCGCCGCTCCGCCCAAGAGGCACCGGCCTGGGTCGCCAGGATCACCGGCCTGAACCGGGCGGCCCAGCAGGTCACTGAGACCACGCGCGTGAGCGTCGTCGACCGGGCCGGGCTCGTGCGCGCCTCCACCCGGGCGCTGCGCGGCCTCATGGAGCAGGTGCCCGCTCTGCGGGCCTCGGAGGCGGTCCAGCTCGTCGGGGCCGCCGAGGTCGCCGGGGCGATGAGCCTGCTCGCCACCCGCCTCCTGGGGCAGGTGGTGCCCACGGCCCCGAGCAGGCCCCATGGTCATGGAACCGGCGCTGCGACGCCCGGCACGGCACCGGTCAGCGACATGACGGCAGGCGGAGGCGGGGAGGTGGGGTCGCCGCATCTCCTGCTCGTGGCCCCCAACGTGCTGGCGGTGCGCCGCCAGATGGACCTGGACATGCTCGACCTGCCCGCCTGGGTCTGCCTGCATGAGATGACCCACGCCGTCCAGCCTGGCCGCTGCACCCTGGCTCGGTCCCTACCTGTCCGACTCCATGCGCATGGTGATCGGCGCCGTCGTCGAGGCCGCATACGGCGGTGCCGGTAGCGCCGGTAGTGCCGGTAGCGCTGACGGGGCTGGCAACGCGGGTCCGCAGGTGCGGGGAGGCGGCCGCGGCGAGGCCGGGCGGTGCGCATTGCGGCGCGCGCCGGCCGGGGGCGGGTCCTCGAGGGACTGATGAACGTCACGGATCGATCCGAGGTCGCCTCCCTGGCCGCTGCCCTGACCTTCCTGGAGGGGCACGCCGAGGTCGTCCTGGATGATGTGCACCCCAACCGGATGCCCTCGGTCCACCGGCTTCGGGCCGTGCTCTCACGCAGCCGCGCGGCCGACGGCGGCATCGGTCCCGGCCCCGGCCTGGGGTCGCTCCTGCTGCACCGCCTCATGGGCCTGGAGGCCAAGGAGGCCCAGTACGCCGACGGTGCCGCCTTCGTGCGCAGCGTCGTGACCCGCATCGGGCACGAGGGGCTCAACGCCGTGTGGACCGACCCCGCGCTGCTACCCACTCCTGCCGAGCCTCGCCCGCCCCGACGTGTGGGTGCGCCGCGTGAGCCTGAAGTGCCAGGTCGGGGCCCGTTATGGCAGGCTTATGGCGTCGACGCGGACCGGTGGCCTCCCCGGCCCTGGTGGCTCCGCGTAGCCATGACGACGCATGAGGAAGGCGGGGGCGTATGGACGCCACGGACATGGGATCGGACCTTCAGCAGGTTCTCATCACCGAGGAGCAGATCGGTCAGCGCCTTGATGAGATGGCCGCGCAGATCGACGCGGACTACGTCGGCCGCGACCCATTGCTCGTGGGGGTGCTCAAGGGGGCTGTCTACGTCATGGCGGACCTGTCGCGCCGGCTGCACATGAGCGCGCCGATGGACTGGATGGCGGTGTCCTCCCTACGGCTCGGGCACCAAGTCCTCCGGCGTGGTGCGCATCCTCAGGACCTGGACACCGACGTCACCGACCGTCACATCCTCATCGTCGAGGACGTCATCGACTCCGGGCTGACCCTGTCTTGGCTGGTGGGCAACCTCTCCTCCCGCGGTGCGGCCTCGGTGGAGATCGCCACGCTGCTGCGCAAGCCCGACGCTGCCAAGGTCGAGGTGGACGTCAAGTACGTCGGCTTCGATATTCCTACGGAGTTCGTCGTCGGCTACGGGCTGGACTATGCCGAGCGGTATCGCAACCTGCCGTTCATCGGTACGTTGCGCCCTGAGGTCTACGGGGGCTGACTGATTCAGGGCAACCTTGACAAATCCTGATGGTAAGACGGAAAAATAAAGGACTGCGGCGTCTGGGTGCCGTTGTCGGGCGGTGAGCCGGGGTCCTTGAACTGCGATCTGCCCCCTTTTCAAGGTGGTCGGGGGTGCGTACGTTACGTTAAGATAACAAGTGTGAGTCGCCGGTGACCCCCTGCCGGCGGGTGATGTGGAAGGACTGTTGGTGACAGTGAAGAAGGCTGTGCGTCGACGTGCCCCGAGGCTGGTCGGCCTCGTTGGTGCGGTGGTGCTGTCGTCCTCGCTGAGCATCCCCATGATGACTCCCGTGGCCGCCGAGCCGACCGCTGGCGACACGTTTAATACGGCGGCTGAGATGACGCAGGTCAGAGGTGCTTCCGGCACCCTGACCACTCTCGGTGACGAGGCGCCCGGTGACGGTGGCGGTCTGACCTACAGCGTCGAGAGCACCAGTCCCGAGGGCGCGCTGGGTGCCGTCTCCGTCATGCTGGCCGACGGCCAGTGGGCCGTGCCGCAGGGCCTCCCGACCACCCCGACCGTCGCCTCGGACGGCGCCGCCGCCAGCGACGTGGTGGCCCGGACCCGGTCCTTCGTCAACGCCGGAGGGTCCCTGGTGTCGGACGCGTCGCGTCCCACGCCGCTGTCGGGCGCGAACCCCCGCGCCGGCGGCCCGGGCCCCCATCCGATCACCTCCTCGGCACTGGTGGGCATGGTGCTCTCCGGCTGGGACTACTCGCACACCACCCTATGCGGCGGACCGGAACAGCCAGGTCGGCTACCGGGCCGACGTCGGGCACGACCTCTCCGGGAGTTGGAAGCCCGACGACCTGGCCGGCTGGTTCAACTCCCAGGGGCGTCTGTGGCTGAACACGCACGGCTCCATCAACCCCGGGGACATCGTCTTCTTCTCCCGCCCCACGCCCGGCGGGCAGAACGCCCCCGACTCGGCGTCCGCCCAGTCCACGGTGTTCGGAAACGTTTACGACGTCGGCATCTACGTCGGCGACAACCAGGTTGTGCGGGCCTCGACCGGCACCGCCCAGGCGCAGACCCTGGATGCCCAGGCGATGGCCGAGGTGACTCTGGTGGCGCGCCCGCAGTGGTCCGCTCCCGAGGCCGGCGCGACCACACCAACGGATCAGCAGCGCCCCGGCACTGGTGCTAGCAGCACTGCGACGCCGGCCCCGGAGGCCTCTGCGTCGGCCTCGCCCCAGCAGGGGACGCCGCAGGGGCCGACTGCGGGGGCCCCGCCCTCCAACGGCGGCTCGGTGCCGGACGGCTCGAGTGCCGGCTCGCAGTCCTCGAGCGGGTCCGAAGGCAGTGACCACAACGAGGTCGTGGTGGGCGCCGGCAGCAGCCATGACACGACGAGGGTCTCGAGCGCCACCGAGCGGCCCGCCGCCCAGAGTGTCCGGGAGCGGTGGCTGCCGGTGACCGGTGTGGCGATCAGTGTGCTGTTCGTGGCGGCGATCCTGCTGTCCGGCGGCCTCATCGTCCTGCGTCTGCGCCGCGTCTGAGGCGGGGCTGCGCTGAGCGGGCTGCGACCTGTGCGGGGCTGCCGAGGACGCACCATAGGGGGCCGGACGGCGCCCCGGGCCGCAGTCCTCGGGCCCTACGGTGCGTCCTCGCGGCCAGGGAGCCCCCATCCGGCCCGCTTCCCCGGATCTTCCCGGCCACGCCCGGCGCGAACGTGAGCAAGCGCAATGGGACCTTTGCCGTGCCATCGGCTAACGTCTGAGGGTCAAGTATGTTGAAGGGACCTACCGCACGATGAAAGATTCTGGGCGTGAGCCCGGCCGCAAGGACTCGGACAAGCCGGGCAAGGCCGGCAAGAACGACCGCGGCAAGCGTGACCGCAAGCTCCGCGACACCCTGGGCAACCCGTTCCTGTGGCTGGTGCCCTTCCTTCTTGTCGTCATCCTCGGCTGGGCCGTGTTCTCCTCGATGTTCGGCTACCGCACCATCGACACCTCCGACGGCCTGACGCTTCTGCGGGACAAGCCGGACACGATCAAGTCGATCACCGTCGTCGACGGCAACCAGCGCGTGGAGTGGACCTCAACACCACCTACGTCCAGCCCAAGAAGAAGGGGATCGAGTCCCGCCCGGTGGGCAAGAAGGTCGAGTTCTCCTACACCGACGCCCAGGCCGAGCAGGTCGACCGCCTCGTGCAGGCCGCCGCCCCCAAGGAGGGCTTCAACTCCGTGGTGCCCACCACCAGCTGGTGGTCCTCCCTCATCCAGCTGCTTGTCCCCGCCATCCTCTTGGGCGGCTTCATGTGGTGGCTCCTGAGCCGCATGGGCGGCGGGCGCGGCGGCGCCATGGGCTTCGGCCGATCCAAGGCGAAGGTCGGCTCCAAGGAGATGCCCGACGTCACCTTCGCCGACGTCGCCGGCGAGGACGAGGCCGTCGAGGAGCTCGAGGAGATCCGCGAGTTCCTCTCCGAGCCGGACAAGTTCCGAGCCGTCGGCGCCAAGATCCCCAAGGGCGTCCTCCTCTACGGCCCGCCCGGAACCGGTAAGACCCTCCTGGCCAAGGCCGTCGCCGGCGAGGCCGGCGTGCCCTTCTTCTCCATGGCGGCCTCCGAGTTCGTCGAGATGTTCGTCGGCGTGGGAGCCTCGCGCGTGCGCGACTGTTCGACCAGGCCAAGGAGAACGCCCCCGCCATCATCTTCGTCGACGAGATCGACGCCGTCGGCCGCCACCGCGGTTCCGGCACCGGCGGCGGGCACGACGAGCGCGAGCAGACCCTCAACCAGCTCCTCGTCGAGATGGACGGCTTCGACGCCAACACCAACGTCATCCTCATCGCCGCCACCAACCGCCCCGACGTCCTGGACCCGGCCCTCCTGCGCCCGGGCCGCTTCGACCGGCAGGTCAGCGTCGAGGCCCCCGACATGGCCGGGCGCGCCGCCATCCTCAAGGTCCACGCCAAGGGCAAGCCCTTGACCGACGACGTCGACCTCGACCTCGTGGCCAAGCGGACCCCCGGCTTCACCGGTGCGGACCTGGCCAACGTCCTCAACGAGGCCGCCCTGCTCACCGCCCGCTCCAACGCCCACCTCATCGACAACCGGGCCCTGGACGAGGCCATCGACCGTGTCATCGCCGGCCCGCAGAAGCGCACCCGCGTCATGCGCGACCACGAGAAGCGGGTCACCGCCTACCACGAGGCCGGTCACGCCCTGTGCGCGGCCGCCGGCGCCTACTCCGACCCGGTCACCAAGGTGACGATCCTGCCGCGCGGGCGCGCCCTGGGATACACGCAGGTCATGCCTCAGGACGACAAGTACTCCACCACCCGCAACGAGCTGCTCGACCAGCTCGTCTACGCCATGGGCGGGCGGGCCGCCGAGGAGATCATCTTCCGCGACCCCACCACCGGCGCCTCCAACGACATCGAGAAGGCCACCGCCACGGCCCGCAAGATGGTCACCGACTACGGCATGACCAGCGCGGTCGGTGCCGTCAAAGCTCGGCACCACCGAGAGTGAGACGGTCCTGGGGCTCAACGCCACCAACCGTGACTTCTCCGAGCAGGTCGCCGCCACCGTCGACGCCGAGGTCCGCAGCCTGCTGGACACCGCCCACCGGGAGGCCTGGGAGATCCTCACCCGCAACCGCGCCGTGCTCGACGAGCTGGCCGAGGAGCTCCTCACCCGCGAGACGCTCCTGGAGAAGGACCTGGAGAGGATCTTCGCGGCCGTCGTCAAGCAGCCCGAGCGGCCCCTGTGGCGCAGCGACGAGTCCCTGCCCGTCGTCGAGGCCGCCTCCGCCCCTGACCGTGAGTCCGGCGACTCCCACGGCAGTGACGACTTCTGGGGCTACAACCAGTGAGTCGAACCAGGCCGCGGCGGGCCCGGCAGGCGCGGAGAGGCAGAGGCTGACCATGAGCTACGACGCCGAGGGCGTGCGGCGGGCGGTGCACGACCTGCTCGTCGCCATCGGGGAGGACCCCGAGCGCGACGGGCTGCGTGACACCCCCGAGCGCATGGCGCGCGCCTACGCGGAGATGTTCGCCGGTCTTGGGCAGGACCCGGCCGAGCACGTCGAGCGGGTCTTCGACGTCGGGCACGAGGAGATGGTCCTCGTGCGCGACATCCCCATGTACTCGGTGTGCGAGCACCACCTCCTGCCTTTCCACGGGGCGGCGCACGTGGGATACATCCCCGGTGAGGACGGGCGCGTCACCGGCCTGTCCAAGGTGGCGCGCCTCGTGGACGGCTACGCCCGGCGACCGCAGGTCCAGGAACGCCTCACCAGGCAGATCGCCGACGCCCTCGTCGAGCGTCTGGAGTGCCGGGGCGTGCTCGTCGTCGTTGAGGCCGAGCACCTGTGCATGTCCATGCGGGGTGTGCGCAAGCCCGGCTCCAACACGGTCACCTCCGCCGTGCGCGGCATCATGCGCAACGCCGCCACCCGATCCGAGGCCATGAGCCTGGTCCTGGGCCGGCGGTCCTGAGCGACCAGGAGACCTCGACACCCGAATCCAGTGGCTGCCTCCCCGAGTAGAAGTGCGCGCTGACGGTGCCGAGTAGCGCGGGGATGCACTGTACGACGGTTGAGCCGCGCTGGTCAGCACATGGGATGCTGTGCGGTGGTGAGGTGTGAGACGACGGTCATGCGGCGCCTCCAACGGTCGGTCGGTACTCCCCTGCGCTCGTGGAGTAGGGGTATGTTATCGGAGACGTCCGATAAACCAGATGCTTGTTCATGGTGACCTCATTTCCCGCGTCGACGGCGATGTTGAATCTCTGGGACTTCGAGGCGGGGTACGGCTCGCATCATGAACTTGTCGAAGTCCGGGACGGTGAAGGCAGCATAACCGTGCTGGGGCGTGTATAGCAGCCCCATGTCAATGAGTTGAGATCTGATGGGCGCCACTTGTGATGACTCTCGTTTCATGAGGGAAGCGAAATCGGCTGCTTTCTGGGGCTCGGAGCCGAGTTCCGCCATGGCTCTCATGTATGCGGTTTGAAGGGGGGTTGCACGGTCGAGTCGTACGCGGAAGAACGACCCGTCCAGCTTTGCTTCATATGCTTCTTTAGCGGTACTGATGTCTTCTGCTGTGATGTGGTTTCCGCTCGCCACGATCCATGCTTTGGTACCCCAGCTCCTGAATGAAGTACGGGTAGCCGTGAGTGAGGCTGACTGCGAGGTCCACGGCATCTTCGTCGTAGGACACGTTCTCGGTTTCTGCGGGTCCCACAAGTGCTTGTCGGGCTTCCTCGGGGGTGAGGGAGTCGATGCGTGGGAACTTGAACAGTCTTTCGGCATAAGACTTGGCGTCTCCAGCGAGCTCGGCGATCTGTGGTAGGCCGGCTCCCACAAAAGTGATGGGAAGCTTTTTTTGGACGGACTTGTGAACCGCTTGTATGAGTGATTCAAGTTGAACAGTGGTGAGAAATTGAACTTCGTCGATGAGTAGGACGATCCCGGTTTCTTTTTCCTTCGCAACATCTCCTACGGCTAGAAATACGTCCGTGAGGTCTAGCCCTAGGTCGCCGTGATCACCGTAGCCTTCGGACGGGTCTACGTCCCATGTGACGGAAAAAGTGCCGGATTGGTCGATCGATAGCACAAAGGAGCTGAGTACTTCTGCGGCGTGTCGAGCGCGTTCGCTCCAGCGGCGACGAGGTGATATGTGTAGGAGTGCTGCGCGAAACTTGGAGAAGATGGACTGACGGAATGCTGTTTCGTCGTGCTTGCTCGCTTCAAGCTCGATTGACTCCCATCCTGCCAGCTCGGCGAGTTCTGCGAACCTGTTAAGCAGGACGGTCTTGCCGACGCCGCGCAGGCCGGTCATAATCATCGATTGCTCTGTCCGGCCTCGTTTGAGCCTCTGAAGTAGGATGGAAAACGCCTCGGTTTGCCCGTCGCGACCAATGAGGACCTCCGGTGCTGCTCCTGCGTTGGGTGTGTACGGGTTGTTGATGTTGTCCACGCGGTCATCTTAGGATCTTTACTTAACTTTATCTAGTTCTAATAAAGTTGGGCTGGGCATAGGCTGCCGGGGCGTGCTCGTCGTCGTTGAGGCCGAGCACCTGTGCATGTCCATGCGGGGCGTGCGCAAGCCCGGCTCCAACACGGTCACCTCCGCCGTGCGCGGCATCATGCGCAACGCCGCCACCCGATCCGAGGCCATGAGCCTGGTCCTGGGCCGGCGGTCCTGAGCGACCAGGAGACCTCGACACCGGACAGGACTGGTGAAATAGTAGGGCCATGAGTCCCACGTACAAGAGGCTGCTGGTGGCGGTCGATGCCGGTCTGCTGCTCTACTGGGCGGCCGTCCTCCTCAACCTCATTCCCGAGAACCTGCGCTTCAAGGACTACTCCAACCAGGTCATCCAGGCCTGGAACTGGTCCTTCTTCCCGCTCGACGTCGCCGCCGCACTGACCGTCTTCCTCGGCGCCCACCTGACGCGCGTGGGCAGCAGGGTCGGTGACCTGGTGCTGACGGTCGGGCTCATGCTCACCTTCTGCGCCGGGTTCATGGCGATCTCCTTCTGGTCCTTCTACTGCGACTTCGACCCCATGTGGTGGGGATCCAACGCCTGCTCATGGTCGTCCCGGCGCTCGCCTTCGGCTCCATGGTCTGCCGGCGGCTCGAGACCGTGGAGAACCGGGCATGACGGTCAAGGACGTGCTCTGCCCGTCGACGTGGGGGAGCGTGTGCCGCCCGGGCGCGCCCACGGGCCCGACGGTGCTCGGTGCGTTGAAGGAGTGCCTGGGGGCGACGGGTCGTGGCGTGTGCGCATGGCCGGCGCTTGGAGGCGCCATCATCTCCGAGGTGTCGGCGACCCTCGCCCTGCGCCAGGCCTTGAACCAACCGGGTTTCTACGTCGTTGTCGGGATCGGGTACGCGCTGGCCTTCGTCCTCCTGTCGTTGACGCTCAGGGCGGGTATGCCGCTCGGCGTCGCCTACGGGCTCTGGGGCGCACTGGGAGTGGCGCTGACCGCGGTGCTGTCGATGCTTGTCTTCGGTGAGCCGATCACGGTGCTTGTCGCCCTCGGCATCGCGCTCATCATGGCCGGGGTGCTCCTCGTCGAGATCGGGGCGCAGCGCGCGGGCACGCAGGACAAGGGCGGTGAGATGCCATGAGCGGGGTCTACCTTGTGGCGGCCATCGCCTCCGAGACCACCGGCACACTGTCACTCAAAGCTCGCCTCCGACGGCAAGGGACTGCGGTGGTACGGCGTTGTCATGGTCGGCTACCTGGCGGCCTTCGCCATGTTGACCCTGGCCCTCACGGAGGGACTGCCACTCGGTGTCGCCTACGGGATCTGGTCGGCCGGGGGAGTGGCCGTGACGGCTATGGCCTCAAGACTCCTCTTCGGTGAGCCACTGACCCGCACCATGGTGGCCGGGATCGTGCTCATCATGGCCGGGGTGCTCCTCGTCGAGCTCGGCAGCCCGCACTGACAACGCACTGGACACGATCAGGCCGTTCCTGTCTTGCACGGAATGTCCCCGTCCGGAAACCGTGCTGCTCCGATGGGCCGGCCTTCAGGGAGCCGCCTGGAAGGGGATGCTGAAGACCACGGTCCAGCGCCCCTCACTATGACTCACGCTCAGGCCGCCGCCCAGGGCCTCCACGCGACGCCGCGCCCCCTCCAGACCCAGGCCCGAGGAGAAGGCACCGGAAGTCGGCGCACCCTTACTCGAGGCTCCCGCCCATACGCCGCCCACTTGCCCCGGAAGGCCGACGTCATTGCTTGCCATCGCCTCCAGGGAATGCCCGTCGGACTCGATTACCAGGCGGGCCCGCCCCCGAGGGGCCGTGTACTTGGACATGTTCGACACCAGCTCGCCCAGCACCCGCAGCAGCTGGAGGCGCACGCCCGGCGGGATCACCGGGCTCCCTGAGCAGCTCCAGGCCCTCGACCTCCAGGTGCGCCCCCCGCTGCCTCAGGATGGTCGCGGCATCGGCAATGACTGCCTCCAGGGGGCGCGGCGCGGAGGTCGCCTCGATATCCAGGCGCTCGCCCCCACGGATGTCGCTCATGGCGCGCAGCGCGTGCCGCATCTGCTCCACCGCCGCGCGCACCGCCACCGTCATCGCGTCCAGCTCGAGCGCCAGTGCCGTGTCCTCGGGGTGCGTGAGCCGGGCCTGCTCGGCCGTCATCACCGCATGGGTCAGGTCGCGCACCACGGTGTCGTGCAGCTCGGTGACCACCAGGAGCCGCTGGCGCTCCATGCTCTCCCGGTAGGTGTATAGAGAGCGCTCGGCCTGGTGCCGCGGGCTGCGAACGAGCTCGGCCAATGTGATGGCCGCGCCCCCGATGAAGCCCTGCCACATCAGCATATCGATCCAGCTCTCGCTCGCCCCGCCCCACCGAGCGTCGGCGATCGTGAGCACCAGCGAGAAGACCACCAGACTGTAGGCGGGCATGCGCGGGAAGCCGCGAGCCACGAGGATCGCCGTGCACAGCCAGGGAATGATGCCCGGGGAGATGGATGCATCGGTCATCATCACGGTGCCGGTCCAGGCCACCGCGCTGCCGAGCAGGGCCCCGGGCCACGGGAAGCGGCTGCACAGCGCCAGCGTCAGGCCCCCGACGATCTCGAAGAGGAGCATGGAGGCGAACAGTGGCCACCTCGCCGTAAGTGAGACGAGGGTGACCATGGTGGCCAGGAAGGCGTGTGCCAGGTGCAGCCGCCAGGTCGGCCGCCACGTCGCGTACCGCGTGGGCTGCATCAGGTTCGCCGCAACAGCGGACACCGTCTCACCACCTTCCCCTGAGTTGATCCGGATAATATCCGTCCATGACGGTTCCCAACGTGACTGATGGCCCGGTCGCCACCTCGCAGATCCTGCGCGTCGCCATCGTCGACGACGACCCCTTCGTCCTGCAGGCGCTGCGGGCCTACCTGAGCTCGGACACGCGCATCGAGGTGGCCAGTACCTTCTCCCGTGCCGCCGACGCGCTGGCCTTCCTCCGCACGATCCGCGTGGACGTCCTGCTCACCGACGTGCGCATGCCCGAGATGGACGGCCTGGAGCTGCTCACCCGGGTGCGCCGCCAGTGGCTCCCGCACGGCCGTCGTCGTCCTGACCTCCTTCGACGACGACGAAGCGATGGTGACCGCGCTGGCCCAGCACGCCAACGGCTTCCTGCTCAAGGACGCCTCGCCCGAGGAGATCATCCGTGCGGTCATCGCCGCCAGCGCGGGCGGAACCACGATCTCCCCGGCCGCCACCTCCCGGCTCGTCACCCGTCACCTGCGGCCTCCGCAGACGGCGCATATCCCCGACGTCACCGAGGCCGAGCAGGCGGTCCTTACCCTCCTGTGCGAGGGCTACTCCAATGCCGAGATCGCCGAGCAGCTCGTCATCGCCGAGTCCACGGTCAAGACCCATGTCTCCCACCTCATGAAGAAGTACGACGTCCCGTCCCGACTCAAGCTCGTCGTCGCCGTCCACAAGACTCAGGGGGCCTGAGTCCCTCGTCCCGGTCACTGGAGCAGCCCTCATCGACGCAGTCCTCACTCCTCGGACAGTGCCCTGACTGGCGGCACCGAGGCGGCTCGGCCGGCCGGGCGCACCGAGGCCAGCAGACCGACGGCCAGGGTCGCGGTGAACATGGCGAGCAGCACGAGGTAAGGGATGTGCACTGTCATGCCCTCGGCGGACTCGGCTACCGCGAGCGTGCCGGAGACACCCAGCACCGTCCCGATGAGGAGCCCCAGGCCCCCTCCTACGGCCGCCACGAGGATCCCCTCGGTGACGATGAGATGGCGGATCTCCTTGCGCGAGCTGCCGGTGGCGCGCAGGACCCCGATCTCGCGGACCCGCTCCAGGACCGAGACGTCCGTGATGTTGGCCAGCCCGGACAGGGCGATGACCAGGGCGGCACCCAGAACCAGGCAGACAATGAGGGTCACCTTCATGATCTGGGCCGACATCCGCTCGACGCCGGAAGCGCTTCCGCTCACCATGAGCTCCTGGCCTCGAACGGCGGTATTGATAGCGCGTTCGGTGGCCGGCGTCATCGTGCTGCCGGTGGAACGCACCCACATGGTGGCGTCGGTGGGGGCGTCTCCGTTGAGGCGCTGCGCCGCCGCCGGGGTGACCGCGGCGCCCCAGCCCTCGCGGACGCGGGCCGTCAGCTTCAACGCTGCCGGCGGTGCCGGTCAAGGTCACCTTGGAACCATCCGGGATTCTGTAGATGCCGCCCACGATGAGGGTTCCGTCATCGAGGTCCTCCAGGCCGCTCGTCGTGCGCGCAATGGGGTCGATGGCGTCGATATCGATGACATCCACGGTGGTCTCCTCGGTCTGTCCGTCAACGGTCCGGGTCAGGTCAAGGGAAGGAACGTAGGTGACGTCCTTGACGCCGCCGACCGCCTTGACCTGCTTCGTCAGCCGCGCGGTATCGGTCTGCGGCGTGACACCGAAGATCCTGGCGTCCACGGGGGAGCTGTGGCCGAGGATGTTCTCGAAGGAGGCGTTCAGGGAGGACAGGCCGACGAAGAGTCCAGAGCCCACCAGGACGCAGACGAAGAGCGTGGCGGCGGCCGCGGCGGACCGCCCGGAGTTGCGGGCAAGGTTGCGCGCGGCCAGGTGCATCACCGGGAACCGCGTGCCGCTGCTGGCTCGGCCGATGAGGCCGATGATGGCGGTGACGAGCAGCGGGAGTCCGAGGATCACACCGAGGACGACGACGGCGCTGCCACCGGCGGTGACATAGATGTCGGAGACCTGAATGCCGAGGGCGACCACGACCGCGCCGCCGCCGGCGACGACGACCCCGGCAGCGGCCGTCCACCTTCTGGCGCGTCCGGCCTGCTTGACGCTGGCAGCCTGTCCGGTGAGAGCCACGAGCGGGGAGATCCGGGTGGCCTTGAGGGCTGGGCGCAGGACCGCGACGAGGGTGACCAGCGTGCCCAGGGCGATGGTGAGGGCCAGGGACGCCGGTGAGATGGTCAGCTGATCGGCCTTGAGGTCCGCGAAGCGTCCTGAGGAGATCACGGCGGCGGCGATCCCGGTTCCTGCGGCTGTGCCCATGACGGAACCCTAGCAGGCCGGTGATGAGCCCGGTGCGCAGGACGGCGAGCATCACCTGACGGCGGGTTGTGCCGATGCAGCGCATGAGCCCGACCGTGCGGGTCTGACGCGCCACGAGGGTGCTGAAGGTGGTGGCGATGACGATGATGGCGACCATTGCGCACACTGGTGCCAGGACATTGAGAATGCTGGCGATCATCGTGCCGCCCTGCTGGTTCTGGGAGCGTTGGGAGATGACGGAATCCCTGTCCTGAACCGAGGCGCTGGGCTGGACGGCGTGAACCGTCTGCTCCACCGAGGCTGTCAAGGCGGCGGTGTTGGTCCCCGGTTTCGCGGTGACGTAGAGCTGGTAGTAGCTGGTGTTGGCGCCCATCGCCTGGAGCTGGTCGGTGGTGGCGTAGACCGCTCCGATTCCCGCCAGTTCGGTGTCGGGGCCGGGGGAGACGATGCCGACGACTGTGGGTGCGCTGTGCGGAGCGTCGGCGTTCTCATCGGCGTCGTTCGTGGTGAGACGGATCGTGTTGCCGACGCTGAGGCCCCGCTGCTCGGCCAGTGTTGTACTGATGGCGACCTCACCGGTGGTGGCGGGCAGGCGGCCGCTGCTCAGGGTGGTGAACTGGCTGAGGGCCGGAACGTCCTGGGCGCTGACGGAGATGTTGGAGGCATTGCGCAGCTGCTTGGGCAGGTCGAGGTTGAGGACGTCCCAGTGGAGGCCCCGCACGGAGATGACCCCGTCGAGGGCGGAGACCCGCTTGAGGAGGGCGTCATCCAGCTGGCCCCCGGAGGTCTGGCGCTTCGCGGGCCTCTGGACGACGACGCTCGCGTCCCCCACGGACAGGCGCGCGCCGGTCTGCATCTGGGTGCGGGCGGAGTCGGAGATGATGAAGGCGAAGGCGATGAGGGCGGCGCTCATGGCCACGGCCACGAGAGCGGCGGTGGCGCGCCGCAGATCGAGCAGCGAGGGCATCAGCGGGCCTCCGTCCGGGGTGCAGGGTCGGTGGTGGTGGCGGGGCGGGTCGCCGGACCGGAAGCGTGAGTGGGCCGGCAGCGGGGGAGGTGCCGGCGGCGTGACGCGCGCCGGACCCGGCCACGCGGGTACCGGTCGGGCGGCGTACGGCCTCGACCCCGGTGATGCGTCCGTCGCGCAGGCGGATGATGCGGTGGGTGGTGGCGGCGGCCTGCTCATCGTGGGTGACCATGACGACGGTCTGCCCCAGGTAATCGCACATGCCGGCCAGGGTCTCCAGCAGGGAGGCAGCCGAAGCGGTGTCCAGCGCCCCGGTGGGCTCGTCGGCGAAGACCACCTCGGGGCGACCCACGAGGGCGCGGGCCACGGCTACGCGCTGCTGCTGGCCGCCGGAGAGCTCGTGAGGGAGATGGGACAGGCGGTCGCCGATGCCCAGGGTGGAGATGACGGCGTCGTACCAGTCCCGCTGCGGTTTGCGGTGGGCCAGACGCTGGGGCAGGAGGATGTTCTCCTCGGCGCTCAAGGTGGGCAGAAGGTTGAAGGACTGGAAGATGAAGCCGAGGCGGTCGCGGCGTACGGCGGTGAGCTGCTTGTCCTTCATGCCGGACAGGTCCTGACCGGCGATGAGAACACTCCCGGAAGTGGGGGAGTCCAGTCCGGCCAGGCAGTGCAGAAGGGTGGACTTGCCCGAGCCGGAGGGCCCCATGATGGCCACGAACTCGCCGCGTCCCACCACCAGGCTCGCCGAGTCCAGGGCGACGACCCCTGGCATCGCCCCTCGCCGTGGACCTTGGTCAGACCACGGGCCTCGACGACCCGCATCGGTGCGGTTGTAGCAGGAGAGGCAGGCGCCGTCGGCGCTCCCGGGGCGCCCGGCACTGCCTGGGGGACCGGAGCGGGATGGACAGGGCGGCCGAAGACCGGCGGCTGGGGTGGGTGCGTCATCTCATGACCCTTCTCGGTGGCTGGCTCGTGTGGTGGGCAGAGCCGGCCGCTTGAGTCATGTGGAGCCCGGGACTGCCCTGGTGACGTGAAAAAGCCTAGAAACGGTGTCATCGAGCCGGAATGCGTCGAAGGGACGGGCCGCGGAGGCGTCTCCGCCTTTCGATGGAGGACCGCTGATGCCGGTCAGTCGCAGCCCCCAGTCACTTCGACCGAAACTTCATAATCGACCCGGCTCCGCGTCTTCTATGAAGTTTCGGTCGAAGTGAGGTGCCCTGACCCAGCCGGATCGTGTTCCGGCTCTCAGTTTGCGGCGGGCTGAAGATGTTTCGGTCCTCCCGCAGCGGCGGGCCAACCGTTAGCCTGACCCCGTGACGATTCTTCCAGCCGCCGCCCCGGCCCCCTGCCGGGGTTCGTGCTCCGCGACCGGACGCTCCTCATGGGCGTCCTCAACGTCACTCCTGACTCCTTCTCCGACGGCGGCCGTTGGGCCGCTCCCGAGGCGGCCGCCGCCCACGCCCGCGAGCTCATCGCCCAGGGCGCCGACATCATCGACATCGGCGGGGAGTCCACCCGCCCCGGCGCCCAGAGCGTCGACGTCGACACCGAGATCTCCCGCGTCCTGCCCGTGGTGCGCGCGCTCCCTCGCCGACGGGGCAGACGGGACAGGCACTGCCGGCAGCGCCGTCATCTCGGTGGACACCATCCATGCCGCCACCGCCGAGGCGGCCATCGACGCCGGCGCCCACATCGTCAACGACGTCTCCGGAGGCCTGGCCGACCCCGCCATGCACGGCCTCATCGCCCGCACCGGCGTCGTCTACGTCTGCCAGCACTGGCGCGGCGACCCCGAGACCATGGACCGGCTCACCGACTACCCCGGCGGCGTCGTCGTCGGGGTCGAGGCGGAGCCTGCGCGAGCGCCTGAGTGAGCTCGACGCCGCCGGGGTGGACCGCTCCCAGGTGGTCCTGGACCCCGGCCTCGGCTTCGCCAAGACCCACGCCCAGTCCTGGGAGCTGCTGGCGGCCACCTCCCGCCTCATCGCCGACCTCGGTCAGCCGATACTGGTCGGCTCCTCCCGCAAGCGCTTCCTCGCCCAGGCCGCCGAGGCCGAGGCCACCCCCGTCCAGCGCGACGCCGCCACCGCCGCCACCACCGCCCTGGCCGCCGCCGCAGGCGCCTGGGCCGTCAGAGTCCACGAGGTCCCGGCCAACCGGGCCGCCGTCCGCACCGCCTCCCTCTGGAAGGAACATCAGTGAGCACCACCGTCTCCGCGACCACCGACCGGATCAGCCTCGTCGGCCTGTCCGCCCGTGGCCACCACGGCGTCCCTGCCCTTCGAACGTGAGGAGGGCCAGCTCTTCACGGTCGATGTCATCCTCGACCTGGGGCAGCGCGGTACCGCCGTGGCTGCTGTCACCGACTCGGTGACCGACGCCGTCGACTACTCCCGCGTGGCCAACGGCATCGTGAGCATCATCGAGGGGGAGCCGGTCAACCTCATCGAGTCCCTGGCGGACCGGATCGCCGAGCGGGTCCTGTCCTTCCCCCGCGTCGTGGCCGCCGAGGTCACTGTGCACAAGCCCCAGGCCCCTCTCGACGTCGCCTTCGAGGACGTCTCGGTGACCATCCACCGGGTGGCCGACGCCGCAGCCGGACACGGTGGGGCTCCTGCCTCCAGCCAGGCCGCCTGGGCCGCGCAGGCCGAGGCGCCGGTGGCCGTGTCGGCCCAGTCCTACGCGTCCCCCTCCTCCTCAGCCTCCCCGGTGGCCGCCGTCTCACCGGCGGCGCCCTCCCTACGAGCCCCCCGCCGCGACTGCCGCGGCACCCCTCGTCTCGGAGGTCCCCCGACTTCGCGGGCTCCTCCTTCACAGGCGGCGACGCATCCGCTGCCGCCGCCCCGGTGGTGCCGACCTCCGAGCCTCCCATCACCCCGACGCCCCTCGCCGGCCTCGCCGCTGGAGGCGCCGGCCCGCTCGTCCTTCGCGGCCGCCGCACCCCTCAATCCCCACGCCGATGCCGGTCGAGCCCAGCGTTCCCGGCGGGGGCGTCGAGTCGACCCGGTCCTGGGCACCGGACTGGGCCACCGACGGCGCAGACTCCTCCGTCTCGTCGGACTCCTCCTGGGCTCCCGAGGCTCCCGAGATCTCGGAGGCACTCAGCCAGTCCTCCAGCGCGGCAGCCGGTTCCCCACGCCGCATCGAGCGCGCTGGAGACCCCATCGACCAGCGCCCCCCACCGCGGCCTCCGCCGGCAGGACCGCCGGTGCTGACGGATTCGTGAGCCTGGCGGCCGATGCGCTGGGTTCGGTTCCCGCTGTTACTGAGCCGGAGCCCGCCGCCTCCAGGGCTATGCCGAGGAGGCGGCTGCCGACTCTTCCGCAGGGACCTTGTCCGAGCCGACCTCTGCGGCCGATGACCTCGGCGTCCAGCCTGCCCCACGAGGGCCGCCACGTGGCCTCCTCCGAGGAGGATGAGCGGCTGGTCGCCCCGGCCGTCGACAGCTCCCGCGGACCTGCTGAGTGGGCCCGTCGCCTTCGGCGAGTCCGGCTCCTACAGCGGGGCAGCCTACAACCAGGCCGGTTATGCCGGAGACACTGCCCCCGAGACGGCGGGCTCCGACGCGGCCGACCTCTCCTTCCCCGCGCCGGGCGGTGACGCCTCCAGCCTCGGGACCACCGACGCCAACGGATTCATTGACGCCTCCTCCGCCCCGGTCTCCCAGACCCCGGCCGAGCCCGAGCCCAGTCCCTTCGCCGTCCCCGACGAGTACCCCGGTACCGTGGGCCAGGAGGGCGCGGCACCCTGCCCATTTGGAGTCCCTCCTCCACCCAGCCCTCCGTCTCTGAGGACCTCTCCCAGCCCGCTGGCGGCTCGTACGCCGCGCCGTCGGCGCAGTCCGACTTCCTGGGCGCTGCCTCCCCGGCGCCGCACCGGCGGCTCCCCGCCGCGCCTGAGGTTCCGGCCGCTCCGGTCGACCCGCTCGCCGAGCGGCCCGCACGCCCCGTCGGCGTCGTCTTCGGTCTGGGCGCCAACGTCGGCGGCGTCGTGGACTCCCTGCGCACGGCCGTCCAGAGCCTCAAGGCCGCCGAGGGCATCGAGGTCACTCAGGTGGCGCCGCTGGCCCGTACTGTCGCCGTCGTGGCCGAGGGTGCCGATCCCCAGCCCGACTACCTCAACACGGTGGTCACGGCCATGACGACCCTGTCCCCGCGAGAGCCTGCTTGAGGTCTGCCAGTCCCTGGAGGTCGCGGCCGGGCGCGTGCGCACCGAGCCGTGGGGCGTGCGCACCCTGGACGTCGACCTGGTGGAGGTCGAGGGCGTCACCTCCACCGACCCGGCCCTGTCCCTGCCGCACCCGCGTGCCGCCGAGCGCGCCTTCGTCCTCGTGCCGTGGAGCCAGGCCGACCCCTTCGCCGAGCCTGGCCGGGCACTCCGTGTCCGAGCCTCGCCGAGAACGCCCCCTGACCGGGGTGGCCTGCGCTGGCTGGCCTTCGACTGGCCTCGAATCCGATGCTCTCCCGGACAAGCCCACCGGCCCCTACGTGGAGCCCCCGGTGGAACAGGACGCCGCCGGCGCCGAGCCCGAGCTTGTCTACGACGCCACCCGTGACGAGTCCTCCGTGGCCGACTCCTCCCTGTCCGCCGACTACGCCGGCGGTATCTCCGAGGGCTCATCGGCCGCCGCGGAACCCACCGCCTCGGCGCAGCCCCTTCAGCGACCAGGCACCGGTCGAGTCCTCCCCTTCGGCCAGCCGTCTTTCGACGCCTCCAACGAAGCGAATGCCTGGTCCGGGCGGGTCCCGCAGATCGACTCGCCCTACCAGGCCGCCTCGGCCCCTGAGGCGGCCGGCCCGCAGGGCGCCCAAGCCCCCGGCCACACGGCCGGCCCGGACGAGTTCCCCAACGACCAGCAGGATGACGCCTCCGGGGGCGCCTGGAAGTCCCCGCTCCAGTGGAATGACGTCATCGGCGGTGGCGCCCAGGGGACAGGTCCCCGCCAGGACGCCTGATGCGGCGCACCCGCTGGACCAGTGCCGTCACCTGGTTCGTCGCCGCCGCGGTGGTCTCCTGGGTGGCCGGTGACCTCCTGCTGCGCCACGTCGGCTGGGTCCCGGTCCTCTCCCCCTGGGGGGCGGTGACTGCGCTGGTCATCGCCGGTATCGTCCTGGTGTCCGGTCTGGCGGTTAGGCGCCTGCGGGCGCGCGAGCACACCTGGATCACCCCGACCGGCGCCGCCACCACGGCCGCCGCCGCCCAGGCCTCAGCCATCGTGGGGGCGGTCCTGGGCGGCGTCTACGGCGGCGGGATCATCCTGGCTCTCGTGACACCGCGCTCGCCGGCCATGACTCACCTGGCCTGGACCTCGACCGGATGCCCTCATCGCCCTGCCTCGTGTGGTGCGTCATCGGCTTCGTCGTCGAGCAGTGGTGCTCCATCTCCGGTGACGGTGACGACGACAGCTCATCCGGCACCTCCGGACGGGCCCCCGAAGGACCAGGAGCTCCCCGCATGAACAGTCCCGACACCGTGCCCAGTGCCGTCCCCTGTCACCCCCTGCCGTCCCGGACCCTGGCCTCCGGCCGCGCCTGCGACCCGCCTGCGCCGCCACCCGCCGGAGCCGATCCCTTCGCCCCCGACGGCGTCGTCTTCCACCCGGTCTCGCACCGCCTCATCACCGCCCGTCTCCTGGGGGCCGGTATCGTCAGTGCCGTCCTCCTCATCGGCTTCGCCATCCCCGGCGTGCTTGTCTCTCGCGCGTTCTTCATCCCGGCGGCGCTCGCCGCGGTCCTGTTCGTCTGGCTGCTCTGGCTCATCCCGCGCCAGGTGCGGGCCATGGGCTATGCCCTGGCGGACAACCACCTCCTGTGGCGCCACGGCGTCATGTTCCGCTCTATCACGGTCACCCCGTACGGGCGCATGCAGTTCGTGGACACCTCCCAGGGGCCGCTCGCCCGCCGGCTGGGCATCGCCGAGGTCAGGCTCCACACGGCCTCGGCCAGTACCGATGCCACGATCAACGGGCTGCCGGTGGCCGAGGCGGAGAACCTGCGCCGGGTCCTGTCCCAGCGCGGTGAGGAGAGGATGGCCGGGCTGTGAGCTCCAGCTGGGAGAGCAGGCTGGAGGCATCCCGGAAGGCGAGGGCGGAGGCCTCGGGTGAGGGCGAGCCCGCCGCCTCCCGGGACCCTGCCCCTTCCCGACAACGTCACCTGGCACCGGGTCAGCGTCATCACGCCGCTGCTGGAGGGCTGGAAGATCGTCACCGGTGTCCTCGCCTTCGTCACGGCTCAGAACCTCGACGAGCTGGTGCGCGCCTATCGCTTCATCAGCGAGCACGGCTTCTCCCTGGGCGGTCAGGTCGGGTACTACCTGCTCGGCCTCATCGCGCTCATCGCCGTGTGGGTGGTGCTCGGGCTGCTCAGCTGGTGGCGGCGCGCCTACGCCGTGGACGCCGACGGCGTCTACCTGCGCTCGGGCATCCTCAGCCGCAAGCTGCGCACAGCCCGTCTGCCGCGGATCCAGTCCGTCGACGTCGTCCACCCCCTGCTCGGACGCCTCTTCGGCCTGGGGAAGCTGACCGTCGAGGTCGCCGGCGGCCGGAACTCGCGGGTCGTCATCGGCTTCCTCACCACCCGTGAGCTCCAGGCCCTGCGCGACCGCATCCTCGACCTGGCCGCCGGACAGATCGACATGCCCGGAGCGGCGTCGGAGGACGGCGCCGTCCACGGCAGTGGAACGGGCCACGACACCGGTGGCATCAACGACCTCGCCTCCACCGCCCACCCCGAGGGCCTCACGCCGGAGGAAGCTGCCGGCTCGGAAGCCGCCCCCGCGCCGCGCACCTCGCAGCTGCGGGCCTCCCACTTCCAGGAGCACCCGCTCTACAGTGTCGACGGCGCCACCCTCCTCGGCTCCCTGCTGCGCCACCCCATGACCTATACGCTTCTGCTGGCGATAGTCGGCACACTCGTGGTGGGAATCCTCATCATCGTCACGGACTCCATGACCGGCAGTGAGGCGCTGACGATCATCTCCTCCTACATCACGATGGTCATCGCGTTGGCGACCATGGTGTGGCACCAGTTCAACAGTGCCTGGAACTTCCACGCCGCCGCCACCCCCAGCGGCATCCGCATGAGCCTACGGCCTCACCGCCGAGACCTCCCGGACGCTGCCGCCCGGGCGGGTCCACGGCGTCGGGCTCACCGGGCCGATCCTGTGGCGCCGCAAGGACTGGTGGAAGGTCGAGGTCACCGTGGCCGGCCGCGACGAGCGCCCCCACGACGGCCAGACGCGGGAGATCGGCAACCTGCTCCTGCCCGTGGGGAGTCGGGACACCGCCCTGCGCGCGCTGTGGCTCGTGGTCCCCGACCTGGGCGTGCCCGATCCGGATACCTTGCTCAGCCAGGCCCTTACCGGCCGCGACGACGAAGGCGTCGGTGACCCGCAGGCCCCGGCGGGCTCGGTCGAGCGCGGCTTCGTGCGCATCAGCCGCCGCGGGCGGATCTTCCGGCCCCTGACCTGGCGGCGTGCAGCCGTCATCCTCACCGACACCTGCGTCATCATCCGCCACGGCCGCTGGCGGCGGCGAGTCGCCGTCTTCCCCTACGAGCGCATCCAGTCCCTGCGTGTGCGCCAGGGGCCGCTGGCGCGCCGGCGCAGCCTGGCCGCACTCCGCCTCGACATGGTCGCCCAGGAGGTCTCTGCCTCGATTACCAACCTCGACGTCGCCGACGCCAAGGAGCTCGAGGCGCGGATCAGTGAGCGGGCGCTGCGCCGCGCCCTCGCCGAGCAGCTCGACCGGTGGCTCGCGCGCGCTGTCGCCGCCAGCCGGGCCGCGGATCCCTCGTAGATCAGCCCTTGTGCTGCTCCGGGCCCAGGACCTCGCGCAGGCGCAGGGCCTGCTCGGCGGTGAGACGCCCGGTGGTCTCGCACCGCTCGGTGGTGGCCTCGGCCAGTGCCGGTAGGAGGCGACGACGTCGTCGAGCCCCCGCCCCTCGCCGTCGCGCAACGAGGAGAGCGCCTCCAGGTGGGAGGCCACCGTCCCGGCGTCACCCCGCGAGACCGGGCCGGTCAGTCCCGCCTCGCCCTCGTGCAGGGCCCTGTCCAGGGCCGCCGTGAGCAGAGGGGCGAGCGTGGCCGCACCGTCCTCGACCCCGGCGGCCGCCAGCACCCGGACGGCCTGCGTCACCACAGTCAGCAGGTGGTTGGCGCCATGGGCGAGGGCCGCGTGGTAGGTCGGGCGCGCCGACTCCTCCAGGACGATGGGCTCCCCGCCGAGCTCGACCACCAGCGCCTGCGCGATCGGAAGCACCGCGGCGGGCGCGGTCACGGCCATCGGGCAGCCGACGAGCCGGGCCACATCCGTGGAGAACCCGGAGAAGGTCATCGCCGGGTGGATCGCCAGCGGGATCGCCCCGCAGCGCTGGGCCGGCGCGAGCACCGCGGCCCCGTAGCGACCCGAGGTGTGGGCCACCAGCTGGCCCGGCTGCCAGCGCCCCAGGTCCGCCAGCCCCCGGACGAGCGGCTCGAGGGCGTCGTCGGGCACGGCCAGCAGGACCAGCTCAGCGCGCTCGACGATCTCCTCGACCTCCAGGACCGGGACACCCGGCAGCAGCATCTCGGCGCGCTCACGCGAGTCCTCCGAGACCGCGTGGACGCCGACCACCTGGTGCTCCACCGCGCGCAACGCGCAGCCCAGGACCGCGCCGACACGCCCGGCGGAGATGATGCCGACGCCCAGCCGGCCCGGCCTGCTCGGAGTGGCCGCGGGGACGGAGGCCTGAGCCGCGTGCCCGCCGCCTACGCCGGGACCCGTGCCATTGATGTCGCTCATGCCCCGATGCTCTCATGCCCGCGGCTCCCGGCGGATTCGGCACCGCCCAGCAGGGCGACTAGCGTGGGGTGCGTGAGCACCGAATCCGTACCGACGCCCGTTCCCGCCCCCCGATCAACCGGCGCCGCAACCGTCCTCGCCCGCAGTCGAGCCGACCTCGTCTCCGCCCTGGCCGAGTCCCCCGACCCGCGGGCGGTCGTCATGACCATGGGCGCCCTCCACGAGGGCCACCTCGATCTTGTGCGTGAGGCCGCCCGGCGCGTCGGGCCGACCGGCACGGTGGTGGTCACCATCTTCGTCAACCCCTTGCAGTTCGCCCCCACCGAGGACCTCGACTCCTACCCGCGTGACCTCGAGGGCGACCTGGATGGCCTCACCCGGACCCTCACCGGTGCCGACGGCGCCCTCGGCGTGGGACGGCTCATCGTCTTCGCCCCCCACCCCTGAGGTCATCTACCCCTCCGGGCAGCCGGCCGTGCGCATCGACCCCGGCCCCATCGCCACCGTCCTGGAGGGCCGTACCCGCCCCACCCACTTCGCCGGCGTCTGCCAGGTGGTGCTCACCCTCATGCACCTGACCGCCCCGCGCTGGGCGCTGTTCGGCCGTAAGGACGCCCAGCAGCTGGCGACCATCGAGTCCATGGTGCGCGACCTCGCCGTCCCGCTGGAGATCGTGCCGGTCGACATCCGCCGCGAGAGCGACGGCCTGGCCATGAGCCCTCGCGCAACGCCTACCTCAGCCCCTGACCAGCGCCGTCAGGCCCTGGCCCTGTCACGAGCGCTCCAGGCCGGCCGGGATGCCGCCGCTCAGGGGGCCGGCTCCGGGGCCCGACCCGGCCCCGCCGACATCCGCCGCGCCGCCCTGGCGTCTCTGGAGGAGGCCGACGGCGTCGAGGTCGACTACGTGGCCCTCGTCGCCCCGGACAGCTTCGAGGACCTGGCCGACGCCGGCCTCGGCCTGCCGCGCAGCGAGCCGGCGGGGGAGGGGCTTCCCGCCACAGGACTGCTGGCCGTCGCCGCGCGCGTCGGCACCACCCGCCTTATCGACAACACCCTCATCGACCTGCGTCCCTGAGCGTCCTGCCCGCCTGGGCGCTTGCGCGGGCAGGCCGCCGCGAACCGGGGCCGACCCCGGCACGCCCCGCCGTCCGCAGTCCTGTCAGGTCGCTCACCCTGTGCCGCACCGTACAGTGCGCCGGGCCCACCGCCGTCTACGCTGTGCCGCGATGAGCCCCCGCACCCGGACGATGATGACGTCCAAGATTCACCGTGCCACCGTGACGCAGGCCGACCTCGACTACGTCGGCTCGATCACGGTGGACGTCGACCTGCTCGAGGCGGCCGATCTGCTGCCCGGCGAACGCGTCGACATCTGCAACTGCACCAACGGCAACCGCTTGTCCACCTACGTCATCCCCGGCGAGCGCGGCGCCGGGGAGATCTGCGTCAATGGCGCCGCCGCCCACCTGGTCAGCCCCGGCGACGTCGTCATCCTCATCGCCTACTCCCAGATGTCCGACGCCGAGGCCCGCACCTACCTGCCCCGCGTCGTCTTCGTCGACGCGGCCAACCGGATCGTGGAGCGCGGTACCGATCCCGGCCAGATCCCGGCCGACTCCGACGTCGCCCGCCTCCAGGGGCTGCGTTCCTCCGGCATCCCCCTGGCCGACGCCCGCGCCTGACCCCGTCCCGCCAGCCGGTGTGACCAGGATCGGAGGTGGTTCGGGCGTCGTCGTGCCCCAGGGAGCCGCCGGGGCGGGCGGGCGCCGTTAGACTCCTTCACGTGACTGACGAGAGCACCCCCAGCCCCGACCCGATCACCACTGACGCCCCCGCCGACTCCCGGTCGCCGAAGTCGGCGATGTCTGCGGGCGATTCATCGGACCAGCCCAAGCAGCCCAAGGCCGACCCGGGCCCGGGCGAGCAGTTCGAGGTCCGCGCCGGCAAGCGCGAGCGCCTGCGCGGCGAGGGCTGGGACCCCTACCCGGTCTCCGTGCCCGTCACCACCACCATCGCCGCCGTGCGCGAGGGCTACGCCCACCTCGCGGCCGGAGACGAGACCGACGACGTCGTCGGCGTGGCCGGGCGCGTCGTCTTCCTGCGCAACACCGGCCGCCTGTGCTTCGTCACCCTCCAGGACGGTGCCGGCGCCACCCTGCAGGCCATGCTCTCGGCCAAGGCCCTGCCCGCCGAGGGCCACACCGCGCTCGTGGCCTTCAAGGCCGACGTCGACCTGGGCGACCACCTCTTCGTCCACGGCCGCGTCATCTCCTCGCGCCGCGGCGAGCTGTCCGTCATGGCCGAGCCCGTCCTGCGTGAGGGCGCCGAGGCCGCCTCCGCCGGTGACGACGACGTCGAGGTCCCCGCCTGGCGGATCGCCTCCAAGGCGCTGCGCCCCCTGCCCAAGACCTGGACCAACGAGGCCGGTGAGGCGGTGACGCTCTCGGAGGAGCAGCGCGTGCGCCGTCGCGAGCTCGACCTGCTCACCCGGCCCGCCGCCCGTGACATGGTGCGCACTCGCGCCGCCGTCGTGCGCTCCATCCGCGAGAACTTCTTCCGCCGCGACTACCTGGAGCTGGAGACCCCCATGCTCCAGGTCATTCACGGCGGGGCCGCCGCGCGTCCGTTCATCACCCACATGAACGCCTTCGACATGGACCTCTACCTGCGCATCGCCACGGAGATCTACCTCAAGCGCGCCGTGGTCGGCGGCGTCGACCGCGTCTTCGAGATCAACCGCAACTTCCGCAACGAGGGCGCCGACTCCTCCCACTCCCCGGAGTTCACGGCCCTGGAGGCCTACGAGGCCTACTCCGACTACGATGGCATGGCCGAGCTGACCCGCAACCTCGTCCAGCAGGCGGCCCGCGACGCCTTCGACCTGCCCGAGGGCGGGGAGGTCGTCACCCTGGCCGACGGCACCGAGTACGACCTGTCGGGCCAGTGGGACAAGATCGACCTCTACACCTCCGTCTCCGAGGCCCTCGGTGAGGAGATCACGGTGGAGACCCCGCGCGAGCAGCTGGTCGCCCACGCCGAGAGGATCGGCCTGGAGATCGACGACTACGCCGTGGCCGGCAAGGTCGTCGAGGACATCTTCGAGGAGCTCGTCGGCAACAAGCCTCTGGGCGCCCACCTTCGTCTACGACTTCCCCTGAGGACACCTCGCCGCTGACCCGCTATCACCGCAGCAAGCCGGGCTTGACCGAGAAGTGGGACCTCTACGTGCGCGGCTTCGAGACCGCCACCGCCTACTCCGAGCCTCGCCGACCCCGTGGTCCAACGCGAGCGCTTCGAGGCCCAGGCCCTGGCGGCAGCCAAGGGCGACCCCGAGGCCATGGTCCTGGATGAGGACTTCCTGGTGGCCATGGAGCAGGGCTTCCCGCCCAGCGGCGGCATGGGCATGGGCATCGACCGCCTCCTCATGGTGCTCACCGGCCAGGGCATCCGCGAGACCATCACCTTCCCCCTGGTCAAGCGGGGCTGAGCCCTCGAGCGGTCACTCGGGACCGCGAAATGCTTTTCGGTAGGCGCTGGGTGTGGTCCCCACCTGTCTGAGAAAGTGACGACGCAAGGTGCTGGCCGTTCCTAGACCCGTGCGCATGGAGATGGCCTCCAGAGACAGGCCGGTCGCCTCAAGCAGATCCATGGCGGCCAGTACACGCTGGTGGAGAAGCCACTGCAGCGGACTCTGCCCTGTCTCGGCGACGAATCTGCGTGACAGCTGCCGTTCAGAGAGGTGGGCGCGGCGAGCAAGATCCGCTACGCCGAGTGGGTGATCGAGGTGTGCCACGACCCAGGTGGTCAGTGCCGCCAGGCTGTTCTCCGGATGACGGGGGCGGGTTGCTGGTGCGATGTACTGGGCCTGGCCTCCTGCGCGGTGAGGCGGGACGACCATTCGCCGTGCGATGCGATTGGCTGTTGCGGCCCCATGGTCACGGCGCACCAGGTGCAGGCACAGGTCGATTCCGGCGGCGACCCCGGCGCTGCTGGCCACATGCCCGTGGTCGATGTACAGGACATCGGGTGTGACGTCCACGGCCGGGTAGGCTGCGCGTAGTTCCTCGGCGTCCTGCCAGTGGGTCGTGGCTGACAGTCCGTCCAGAAGCCCCGTTGGGGCGAGCGCGAAGGCCCCGGTGCATATGGAGACGACTCGGGTGCCGCCGGAGTGCGCTGATCGCAGTGCCTCGAGTACGTCATCACTGGGCGTGGTATGGGGGCTGTACCCGGGAACGACGATGGTATCGGCCCGGCGCAGAGAGGAAGGACCACCTACTCCTGCGATCTGGAATCCGGTGGACGACAGCACCTGGCAGCCATCAGATGTCACAACCTCGAAGGAGTACTCGTCCTCCTCAGGATGGCCGAAGACCTGAGCGGCTGTGGACAGGTCGAAGGCGACGACGCCTGGCAGGGCCAGAGCGACAACGGCATGTGTCATGCGCACATGATGGCAGGAATTGCGCGCAGCGTGTCGTTTCTGCCACTCGCGCTCGCCCGTCGTGACGACCAGACTGCGGTGATGAGTCGACTTGTTGTCATCAACCTGTTCGAGCGGGGCGCGTGGCTGAGCATCGCCTCGAGCTCTCCGGCGTCGCTTGAACAGACAGGTATCGAGAGAAAGACAGGTGCACGATGAAGATCGTTACTGCTGGAGATGTCACACTCGACAGGGCGTGGGCCGCTGTTGACCTGGCCCGCATCGCGGATGCCACGGTGCGGCTTCACTGGACTGACGAACCCTATGTCTGGCACACCAACGACGGCGTCGAGGTCTTCGTTGTTCTCGACGGAGCAGTCGACATGCACTACCGTGACGGGACCGGGACCCACGTGACTCGGCTGGAGCCCGGACGCATCTTCGTCGCCGAGGATGGCGACGAACATGTTGCCCACCCTGTTGGAACGGCCCGGATCCTCGTCATCGAGCAGGCGGGATCCATCTGACCACGCTGTTGTCCGCGGAGGGGACTCCCAGGACGACGCACCGTGTGTGTGGTGCGGATGGTCGGACAGGCCGCTGCGGGCGGTTAGACGCCGAACATCTCCAAGCGGCGCTGGGCGGACTCGAGCTCGGCACGCAGATAGGCGTTCTCCTGCTGGAGCTGGGCGATGTACTGGTCCCGCTGGGCGATCGCCTGACCACTGGACGACTCGGTGTCGCTCGGCGCGGAGTATGACGCACTGCCGTATGTGTTGACTCCGCTGTCCCACGAGCCGCCGCTCCACTGTGCTTCATATCCGGAGGGCTGCGTGCCGCCCTCCAGGTACCTCAACGTCTCCACGACGTGGTCAAGGAATCTGTCAACCTCATCCTGCTCGTAGCCTTCCCGGAACCTGGTGCCTTGGAACTTCATATTCTGCACGTCGTCAGCCGTGAGCACCTTGACGCCGGTGATGTCGGACGCGTACCCAGTGGAGTCCGATCTTGCCTGGAGAACCCTTAGCGTGCCGGCGATCTCCTCAAGAAAGCTGTCAACCTGGTGCTGCTCGTAGCCCTCTCGGAACTGGGTGGCCGTGAACCTCACGTTGTCCACGTCATTGCTCGTCAGGATCGTCATGTGTCCGGTTCCTCTCCGCGACTGTGTGGTAGTTGATGCGGGGGGCCAGGTCTAGACCCCGGTTGTCCCCAGGCGGCGCTGGGCGGACTCGAGCTCGGCGCGCAGATAGGCGATCTCCTGCTGGAGCTGGGCGATGTACTGGTCCCGCTGGGCGATCGCCTCGGCGTACTGGGAGCCGCCGGCTTCGGCGCCGCCCGGGGCGTACCCGGCCTGGGCCGGGGCGGTGCCGTAGGTTCCGCCGCCGTACGCCCCAGCGATTCCAGCACCGGTACCGGGCTGGCTGGAGAATGAGTTGGTGCGCGCCTGAGCCTCAAGCGCCTCCATGGTCGTGAGCACCTGGGCGAGGAATGCATCAACCTGGTCGATGTGGTAGCCCGACCACCGGGTGGTCGAGAACCGGATGTTTCTGACGCCCTCCGACGTCAGGAGGATCTCGGCCCGCCGGTGCGAGGGGCCCGAGGATTCTCGTGACGTGCCGAGTCGCTCCTCGAACTCCCGCATCGTGGTGGTCACGTCGTCGAGGAAGGCGTCGACCTCATCCTGGTCGTAGCCCTCCTTGAATGAGGAGACCTCGAACTTCACGTTGAGAACGTCGTCGGCCGTCAACAGCGTCATGCGCGTCTACCCCTTGTTGTGTCGCAATCCTGTCGGTGATTCCGGTCCTCGACTCGCAGCCCCAGGTGCTGCGCCAAGAGCGGCGCGAGCTCGGTGAGCTGCCCACTGCTGATGGTCACCCCAGCCAGGGAGCCGATACCGCTGACCACTCTCATCTCCATCCCGCGCAGGTCGACGTCGCTCAGACTTCCGCCGTGCAGGCGCAGCGTGCCCACCCGGCAGTCCTCGAAGCGGACTCGCCGGGCATCGATACCACTCAGGTCCAGACTCATCGATCCGGGTGCCCTGGATGAGGACGTCGCGCACAGCGGTTCCGGCGAGGTTGACAAAGCCCAAGCGGCAGTCCTCAATGAGGAGCGACTCGACATCGGCGTCGTAGAGCTCCCAGGCCCCGATACGCGAGTCGACCAGCTCCACTGTGCGCCATGTGGAGCGCGGACTGTGAAGGTAGGTGGCGCTCAGGCGTTCCAGGCGGCAGTCGACCAGCCGCGCGGCGGCCAAGTCGGTGTCGTTGGCGAAGACCTCCGAGAACCGGCAGGCTCAGCAGGCTGAGCGCCGACAGGTCCGCGCCGCTCAGGTCCGCCTCGACCAGCCTGCAGGGTCCTCGACCATCTCACCTGCGGCGAACTCATCGGCCTCGCCGTCACGCAGACGACCCAGATCCGGTGCCGCGAGGACCGGTGGCCGCACCGAGGACAGGGGGGAGGCATCCTCGGCCGTGTCGGTCCGTCCTGCGGTCATGGTCCTGTTCTATCGCAGATCGGCTCCGGGCACCGGGGGTTCTTGTCCCCGGTTCCCGGGTGCGCAGGAGGGATAGGTGTCCATATCGGAGACAAAGGAGCTCGCAGGCTATCACTCCGCCGAGAAGAACCTCGGAATCATGCGGATTCCTTTTCTGCGACTGAGGCTGATCGCGGCCTTTGTCACCGATATGGACACTGAGGGCCGCTTCTACTCGAATCGGACGGTGGTGTCGGCCAGCATGCGCCGGCCGTAGCGGGTGCTGGCCAGGGTCGCCACCACCACCAGCGCCAGGCACGCCCCCAGTACCAGCCAGTAGCCGCCGTCCGGCCAGCTGATACGGCGCCCCGACACCCCGCTGATCAGCGACCATGCGGTCAGCCACCCCAGACCGACGCTCATGACCAGGGCGGTGACCGCCGGCAGCATCGTCTCGTAGGAGATCATGGATCGCAGCGTCGCCACCGGCATGCCGACCAGCCGCAGCAGGCCGAGGACCCGCCGGCGCCCCAGCAGTGCCGCCACCGTCGAGACCCCGAGCGAGACCGCGGAGATGCCCGCGGCGATGAGGATGCCGATGTAGCCGAGCTGGGCGAACTGGTTCTCCATGGCACTGCCCTCGAGGACCTGGATTGAGTGAGGTGAGGTCGGGGCGGTCCCCAGGGGCAGGCCGGAGGTGGCCAGAGCGGTGCGGGCCCGCTCGATGGCCCCGGGGCTGGCCGGGTCGGTGCCCACCAGGATGACGGGGGCGCCGTGCTCACGGGCGCTCGCCAGCTCCTCGGCACTGACCGGCGACGGCGAGGCGGCCGCGTTCTGATACAGCCACCGGGTACTGATGCTCACCGCGCCACCGGGAGCCGCCACATGCGGCGCCCCGAGCGCCTCGGCCTTGTCGGCCTCGAGGATGACCCGATTCTGTTTGCCGTCACCGCTGATCCGTCCCACGGTCACCGTTGTCACCCCGGGCACGGCGGCGAGCCGGTCGACGGCTCCGCTCACGGCGCCCTCGTCGCTGACCGCCGGCATCGCCTCGAGCGTCGTGGGGCTCAGGTGTCCACTGCCCTGTGTCACGTCATGGGTCCCCGCAGCGGCCGTGATGGCCACGGCGAACACCGTCATGGCGTAGACGGCGGCGACGACACCCGCCACCGCCCGGAAGACCGCACGGGGGTGCTGAGTGATCCGGTTGAAGCCGATGACCTGCGCCGCCGAACGGGCCAGCGCCCTGCCGCCTCGCGCCACCCACCAGGTCAGGAGCGGCCCGGCCCACAGCAGCCCCAGCATCGTGCACAGGAAGGAGGCGGGCAGTAGGTAGATGGTCAGATCGGAATCCTGATGGGCCACCGTCGGGGTGCTGATCAGCCCCGCCGTCCCCAGGGTGACGGGCGCCAGCGAGATGAGGCGGGGTCGGCGCTCGGTGCGCTCGCGGGACCCGCCCAGAGGACCGAGGTCGGCTCGTCGCGTGCGCCACCAGGCCACGGCCGCCGCCCCCGCCGTGGTCACGACGACGGCGAGGACCGCGTTGACCGGGGAGCGCAGCAGGTCGGAGTAGTAGAAGCGGCTGGTTCGCAGCGTGATCTGCCCGGCAACGGGGATCATGGCCAGGTAGAGGGCCACGCCCGCCAGGGCGCCGACGAAGGTGGTGGCCCCGATCTCCAGAGCCGCGGTACGGGCCACCTGCTGCGGTGTGGCCCCGATGAGGCGCAGCGTGGCGAAGCGCTCGGCCCGCTGCGCCGCCCCCAGGTCCGTGACGATCCCGACGAGCAGCAGCGCGGGCACGAGCACCGCGATGGCGCCGACGAGTGTGGCGATCCGATACGACTCGCTCTCGAAAGGAATGCCCTGGAAGGAGGTGACCACCTGGGGCGGGATGTAGAACTCGGAGGTGGCCACGGTCCCCAGGTCCGTCCCAACGACGGCCACCAGCGAGTCCGGACCCTCGACGGCTTCGGGCGACAGGACGCCCACCCTGCTTGCCGTAGCGGTCGCCGAGCTGGTCGGCGGGAAGGGAGGCGATGCGCTTGGCCAGGGCCGGCGAGGCCAGGTACTCGCCCCGCTTCGGGACGACGTCGGACCCCGGGATCCCTCACTGAGGTGGTGCCCGACTCCGGCAGAGCCACCCTCAGGATGGTGATCGGTTTGTTGTCGACGATGTCGACGTTGCTGGCGACGGCCAGCTCGCCGTCGGTGAGAGCATGGTCGGGTTGGAGGTCCGTGTGGTTCGACTGCTCGGAGGGGCCTGATATGAGGGCGGTGGACGCCCAGCTGGAGCGCATGCTGCGCTCGGGGAAGGCCTGAGCGGCGGCCAGCAGCATGAGGAACAGGGCCACCCCCACCATGACGCCGGCGACGATCCCGGCCAGGCGGCGCCGGGCGGACCGGTCGTTGGCGACGAGCAGCCGGGTCAGGGTGATGCGGCTCATGACCGGCTCCTCTGACTTCCCGGGTCTCCCGGCTCGGCGTGCCCCGACCGGCTCGGTCCGGCCGCGGTGTGCGTGGCCCCGGGGCCGATGCGACCGTCGCGGACGGTGACCTCCCGGTCGGCGTAGGCGGCGACGCGCGCATCATGGGTGATGATGACCAGGCCGGCACCGCGGGAGCGCACCGAGTCCAGGAGCACCTCCATGGTTCGTTCGGCGGCCAGGGAGTCCAGGGAGCCGGTGGGCTCGTCGGCGAAGAGGAGACGCGGGTTGGTCACCAGTGCCCGTGCGACGGCGGCCCGCTGCGCCTGGCCGCCCGAGAGTGGGTGGGGCGCTTGTCCAGGTGCTCGCCGAGCCCCAGCTCGCCCAGGGTCTCGCGGGCCTGGGCCAGCGCCCGCCTGCGCGAGGTGCCCGCCAGGAGCAGGGGGATGGTGACGTTGTCCAGGGCGGAGAGGTCCGGCAGGAGCTGGCCGAACTGGAAGATGAAGCCGAACTCCTTCAGGCGCAGGCGGCTGCGGGCAGCCTCGTCGAGGGCCGCGATGTCCTGCGACGCGTCGCCTCCGTGGTAGTCGACTTCTCCGGCATCGGGCACGAGGATTCCGGCCATGACGTGCAGGAGCGTGGACTTCCCCGAGCCCGACGGGCCGGTGACGGCCAGAACCTCACCGGCCATGATGTCCAGGTCGACGCCGCGCAGCGCATGGGTCTGTCCGAAGCTCATCTCCAGGCCACGGGCGCGCATGATGACCTCGCCCGGCAGGTCGGCCTGGCCCCGACCGGGAGCGGGCGCGATGCCGGTGGTCGTGTTGATGGTGGTTGTGACGGCGGTGCCGTTCATGAGCGCACCTCCTCTCGCAGCTCGTTCAGGCGGGCCGCGGTGGTCTCCATCCAGCGCAGGTCGGCCTCGATGTGGAACAGGGCGTGGTCGGCCAGCAGCACCGTGCGCAGGTCTCCGTCCTGCTTGAGGCGGGTCAGCTCACGCATGCGGGCCATGTGCTCGGCGCGCTGGAGGTCGAGGAGGCGTCCGGCGTCGTCGTCGAGCATGAGGGCGATGACGGTCTTGGCGAAGATGTCGGCCTGGACATCACCGGCGGGGGTGACCGGGGTCAGCAGCCACTGCTCGACGCTCTGGCGCCCGGTGTCAGTGACCTCGTAGCGCTTGCGCTCCGGTCCGGCGCCGGGCTCGGTCTCGACCTGCGTGATGAGCCCGTCGCGCACCAGGCGGGCGAGCGTGGCGTAGACCTGGCCGTAGGCCAGCGGCTTGGAGGCGGCGAACCAGTGGTCCCAGGAGCGTTTGAGGTCGTATCCGTGCCCCGGCCCGGCGCTGAGTAGCCCAAGAAGAGTGAGTCTGGATTCCATGTCCAGGACTATACGCTGAGTGTATACGCGCACGGCATACTCCGCGAGGAGGATGCGCACGAGCATGTCCTTGCTGCTGGGTGGGGCGACGCGATGAACGAACCAACAGGCCAGCCCAGGTTTGACAGACCTCGGTCGACACCTTAGGTTAGGTTTACCTTTGCATATCTGGGGTGGGGAGAGTAGATGTCGATTGGGGTCCTCGAGGATCGTCGTCGCCCCCGTTCTCAGAGGATGACGGAGGGGAGTGCTCGCGTGGTCGCGCGCCGTCCGGCCATCCTCCTGATCGCAGCCGTCCTGCTGGTCCTGTGCGTCCTGGCCTCCCTGTTCGTCGGCTCCTCCCGGATCCCCGCAGGCCAGGTCGCCCACTACCTGCTCCACCCCGACGCCTCCAACGTCGCCTACAACATCAACGTCCTGCGCGTGCAGCGCACCATCATCGGAGTGCTCGTCGGGACCGCCCTGGCGGTGGCCGGCGCGGTGATGCAGGCCGTCACCCGCAACCCCCTGGCTGAGCCCGGGCTGCTCGGTGTCAACGCCGGCGCCTCGCTGGGCATCATCCTGGGAACCGCCGCGCTCGGCGAGCCTCGCGGTCCCCGACCAGCCTGGCCCTGGCGGCAGGAGGGGCCCTGGTGGCGACCGCACTCGTCCAGATCATCGGCATGATCGGCGCCTCGAGCTCCTCGCCGGTACGCCTGGTGCTCATCGGTGTCGCCTTCTCGGCCTTCGCCGGGGCGGTCATCCGTGGCGTCGTGCTGACGACGCCGAGCCTGTTCCGCACCTTCATCGGCTGGGAGATCGGCCCCTGACCCGCACCGACATCCCCCTGCTGCCCATGACGGCCCTCGTGGTGCTGGGGACCGTCGCCGCCCTCCTTCTGGCCGGGGCCCTGGACAACATCGCCCTGGGTGACGACGTCGCCGCCGCCCCTGGGCACCCGGGTCGGCCTCGTGCAGGGCCTGAGCCTCACGGTCATCACGCTCCTGTGCGCCGCCGCCACCACAGTGGCCGGCCCCATCGGGTTCGTCGGGCTCATGGCCCCGCTGACGGCCTCCTGGCTCATGGGACCCCACCGGGGCTGGATCGTGGCCCTGTGCGCACTGGGCGGCCCCTGTCGTCGTCCTGGCCGCCGACGTCCTGGGCCGCGTCCTGGCCCGCCCCGGCGAGATGCAGGTCGGTCTGCTGACGGCCTTCGTCGGTTCGCCCGTCCTGCTGCTCATGGTCCTGAGGATGAAGGACCGGGCCTCATGAGAAGAATCAGCCTGAACCGCGCAGCCTCTCCGGCACTTTCCCGCGCCGCCTCCGGCCCGAGCCGCAGCCTCCACGTGGGGGCCGACGCCGGACGCCTGTGGATCGTCGTGGGCCGCTGGTCGGCGCTCATCACCCCGAGCCATGTCATCGTCGGCCTCATGCTGCTGACTCTCAGCCTCGCGGTGGCCGTGGTCGCCCTGCGCCTGGGGAAGTTCCCCCTCTCCACCCAGGAGGTCATCGACGCGCTCCAGGGGCAGGGGCGCAGGATCGTCCAGGTCGTCGTCGTGCAGTGGAAGCTGCCCCGGATCGTGCTGGGACTCGTGGCGGGCCTGGCCCTGGGAGTGGCCGGGGCCGTCTTCCAGACCATCACCCGCAACCCCCTGGGCTCGCCCGATCTCATCGGCTTCAGCACGGGCGCGCAGACCGGGATCCTGGTCAGTGTCCTCCTCCTGCCCGGCTCCATGCTCTCCGCCTCCCTGGCCTCCTTCATCGGCGGGGCCGCCGTGGGGGCGGTGACCTACCTCGTCTCTCTGCGCGGCGGGTTCACCGGGCTGCGCTTCATCCTCGTGGGGATCGCCATCAGCTCCATGCTCGTCTCCGTCAACCGCTGGCTGCTGGAACGGGTCGACGACGACGAGGGCCTAGGGGCCCTCAAGGCCATCACCGGCACCCTCGGGGCTGCTCGGTGGACGGTGGTGGCCCCGACCTGCCTGGCCGTCGGGGTCACCGTGGCCCTCATCCTGCTGGCCTGCCGGCACCTGCAGGTCCTGTCCCTGGGGGAGCAGGTGGCCACCATCCTGGGCAGTCCCACCCGCCGGGCCAGTGCCGTCCCTCATCCTGCTGGGCACCGTGCTGGTGGCGGTGGTGACGATGGCGGCCGGGCCCCATCGGTTTCGTGGCCCTCGTGGCGCCCCACCTGGCCCGCCTCCTCACCGGCTCTCCGCAGTCCCCGCTGCTGGTGAGCGGTTTGACCGGGAGTCTTCTGCTGGTGGGCGCCGACCTGCTCAGCCAGCTGGTGCTCGAGTCGATGCCTGTGAGCGTGGTGACCAACGCCGTCGGCGGCCTCTACCTCATGGTGGCGCTGACCGTGGCGGCGCGCGGAAGGAGATCCCCTGTGACTGGACCGATCGCCGACAGGCCCACCGACCACCCCACCACCCCGCCAGACGACGCGCCCGCCGCGGCCGGGGCGGAGGCCTCCGAGATCCGACTGGCCGCCCGGGGCGCGACCATCGCCTACGAGCGTCACGTGGTCTCCCGCGACCTCGAGGTCGACATCCCGGCCGGTGTCTTCACCGCCATCGTGGGGCCCAACGCCTGCGGGAAGTCCACGCTGCTGCGCGCCCTGGCCCGGTTGCACCGGACCGCACGGGGAGTGGTTCTCCTCGACGGCGCGGACATCGTTCGCCTGGGCACCAAGGAGGTCGCGCGCCGGGTCGGTCTGCTGCCCCAGAGCGCCACCGTGCCCGGCGGCATGCTGGTGCGCGACCTCGTGGCCCGCGGTCGCTTCCCCCACCAGGGCCTGTTCCGCCAGTGGTCGTGGCAGGACAGACAGGCCGTCGAGGAGGCCATGGAGATGGTGGGGGTCACCGAGCTGGCCACCCGCGCCGTCGACGAGTCTCAGTGGTGGACAGCGCCAGCGCGTGTGGATCGCCCTGGCCCCTGGCCCAGGGCACCGAGACGATCCTGCTCGATGAGCCCACTCACCTTCCTCGACCTGGCTCACCAGGTCGACATCCTCCAGCCTGTGCCGCCGTCTCAACGCCGACGGCCGCACGGTGGTGGCCGTCCTGCACGACCTCAACCAGGCGGCGCGCTGCGCCGAGCACATGATCGTCATGCACGACGGTCGGGTCCGCACCACCGGCTCCCCGCGCACGATCCTCACTGAGGACCCTCATCGAGGAGGTCTTCGGCCTGGCGGCCGTCATCGCCCCCGACCCGGTGGCCGGCACCCCCATGGTGGTTCCCCGCCACCTGGGCGCGGTCACGCCGGCCGGCCCTGACCCTGCCGCGACCCCCGTCGCTCCCTGCCGACTCCGTCGGAAGTCCGGCACCACAGCCTTCTGCCGATCCCGCCTCGGCAGGAACCAGCCCGACTGCTCGTTCCCAGCAGGACGGACAAGAAAGGAACACAGATAGATGAACGCATCCTCGCGGCGTGCCAGCCGCCTGAGGCAGGGCCTCCTCGCCGTGGCAGCCATGGTGCTGAGCACCGGGCTGGTGGCCTGCGGCTCCTCCAACAGCTCGACATCCGCCTCAACGGCCGCCGGCTCCGCAGGGGCTTCCGGCGCTGCCTCAGCCGGGGCCTCCGGTGCCGCATCGTCCGGGGCCCCTCGCCAAGGCCACCTGGCCGGTGACCATCAAGGGGGACGACGGCGTCGACGTCGAGATCAAGGCCGAGCCCAAGAGCATCGTGTCCACCTCCGTGACCCTGACCGGATCGCTCCTGGCCCTCGACGCCCCGGTGGTCGCCTCGACGCCGGCCAAGAAGAAGGATGAGAAGACCGACGACAACGGCTTCTTCACCCAGTGGTCCAAGCAGGCCACAGACAAGGGCGTCAAGGCCATCGACGGTTCCGAGGACAGCCTCGCCCAGACGGTCGCCAGCGACAACCCCGACCTCATCATCGTCGCCAAGACGGGGCAGGACTCGGCCGTCAAGGTCGTCGACAGCCTGCGCCAGCTCGAGGTACCCGTCCTCGTCATCGACTACGGCTCGCACTCCTGGCAGGACGTCACCAAGACCCTGGGACAGGCCACCGGTCGCCAGGCCAAGGCCGACTCCGTCATCAAGGACTACACCACCAAGGCGGAGAAGGCCAAGAGCGCCATCGCCGTCCCGCAGGGCAAGACGTCGGTCTTCACCGTCCCCGGGGACGGCACCAAGGGCGCCAACGCCTTCACAGAGGAGGCCCCGCAGGTCCAGCTCCTCAAGGACCTGGGCTTCACCATCGCCACCGTCCCCGACAGCGTCAAGGGCGACCAGTCCATGGGTGATCGCAAGGACATCGTCCAGCTCTCGCCGGAGAACGTGCAGGCGGGACTCACCGGTGAGAACTGGGTGGTCATCGCCGCCGACGAGACCGCGAAGAACGCCGTCACCAGCAACGAGACCTTCAGGCTCGGCGGCCCCGGTGACCGGCGGCAAGGTGCAGTACATGCCGCCCTCGTCCTTCCGGTTGGACTACTACTCGGCCCTCGAGATGCTTGAGGCCGTCCAGAAGGCCTACCCCAAGACCTCTTGAACCACTGACGACCTGAGCATTGATGCGCTGGTGCCCCGGGCTCTCGGCCCGGGGCACCAGCGCATATCGGTGACATCGACCTTCACGCTCGAGCACTGCTCGGGGCGGGCGCCTCAGCTCCAGGCGACCGAGTAGTACTGAGTCTCCTGGAACTCACGGATCCCCTCGCGCGCGCCCTCGCGCCCGATACCGGACTGCTTGACGCCGCCGAAGGGGGCGGCGGGATCGGATACGAGCCCACGGTTGACGCCGACCATCCCGACCTCCATGCGCTCGGCCAGGCGCAGCGCCCACCCGAGATCGCGGGAGAAGACGTAGCCCGACAGCCCGTAGTCGGTGTCATTGATCCACGTCAGCAGCTCGTCCTCATCGTCCCAGGTGACGATCGGGGCGACGGGGCCGAAGATCTCGGTGCGCACGATCTCCGCGTCGGGGGCGACGTTCGTCAGGACCCGCACCGGTACGAACGCCCCCGGAGACTCCCGGGGCCAGGAGGACTCGGCGTAGACGACTGCGCCCCCGGCCACTGCCCCGTCCACCATGGCGTTGATCTTGTCACGGGCAGCCGGTGTCACCAGGGGACCGATCTGGTTCGCCTCGTCGGCCAGAGCCGGCCCGACCTTCAGGTCGCGGACGACGGCGGAGAACTTCTCGGTGAACTCCTGGGCGACGTCCCGATGGACGTAGAAGCGGTTGGCGGCGGTGCAGGCCTCACCACCGCCCCTGAGCTTGGCCTGGACGGCGCCCGTCACCGCGGCGTCGATATCGGCGTCTGCCGCCACCACGAAGGGCGCGTTCCCTCCGAGCTCCATGGACGACACCAGCACCTTCTCCGCCGCCTGCTTCATGAGTACACGGCCGACCTGGGTCGACCCGGTGAAGGAGACGGCTCGGACCCTGGGGTCCTCGAGCCACGTCGTCGACACCTCCACGGAACGGCTCGAGGGCACGATGTTCACGACGCCCGCCGGCACGCCGGCCTGGAGGACCAGATGTCCCAGTGCCACCGCCGTCAGGGGCGTGAGGGATGCGGGACGGAGCACCACCGTGCACCCGGCGGCCAGGGCCGGGGCGATCTTGCGGGTCCCCATCGCCGCGGGGAAGTTCCAGGGGTGATCATGGCGACCACCCCTGATCGGCCGGTGCGTGACGATCGTCCGGGTCCCGCCTGCCGGGGAGGAGCCGAAACCGCCCTCGGTGCGCACCGCCTCCTCGGAGAACCATCGGAAGAACTCCGCCGCGTAGAGGACCTCCGCCCCTGGCGTCGTCCACCGACTTGCCGTTCTCGGCGCTGATGAGCACCGCGAGGCTCCTCGGCCTGTCCCACCATGAGGTCGAACAGGGTCCGCAGCAGCTCGGCGCGCTGCCGGGGCGGGTGGCGCTCCATGCCGGCAGCGCCTCGGAGGCGGCGTCGACGGCGCGTGCGGCATCCGCCGGAGTCGCATCCGTGCAGCGTGCGAATACGGCGTTGCTGGCGGGGTCGACGACGTCGAAGGTTCCGCCGTCGGACGCTGCCGTCATCCGCCCGCCCAGGAGCATCCCCTCCTCGGGACGGATCCTGCGCAGGTAGTCGGCCAGAGCCGGGTGGGCTCCAAGGGTCGTGTACGCCGCCGCTGTGTCACTTGTCGCGCCGGGTCGTGTGTCAGCCATGGTTGTACTCCCTGAGTATCGCCTGTCGCCTGCTGCGCATCACGGGTAGAGACCACGGGGAGACGTGGGCCTCGGCGACGCGTTTGACGGCCATCGTCGTCGCCGCGGTGCGCAGCGACAGCCCGTGATCCTTGGAGAAGTCCGAGACCTCATTCCAGGCCTTGTCCATTCTGGTGCGCAGGCGCTCATTGACCTCCTGCTCGGTCCACCAGTAGGACTGATTGGCCTGCACCCACTCGAAGTAGGACACGATGACGCCCCCGGCGTTGGCCAGGATATCCGGCACGACGAGGATCCCCTTGTCGGCCAGGATCGCATCCGCCGCGGGTGTCGTCGGGCCGTTGGCGCCCTCGACGACCAGCTTGGCATCGATCATCGGCGCGGTCTGCTCGGTGATGACCCCCTCGACGGCCGCAGGGACGACGACGTCGCAGGCGACGGCGAACAGCTCGCTCGCAGAGATCGGGTCCGCGCCGGGGAACCCGTCGACGGTGCCGGTCTCATCCACGAAGGCCTCGAGCGCGGGGATGTCGATGCCCTTGTCGTTGCGAATCGTGCTGTAGACGTCCGCCACGGCCAGAACCTTCACGCCCGCCTCATGGAGGAAGCGAGCAGCGCCGCGACCGACTTTGCCGAAGCCCTGAACGATCGCGGTGGCCTGTGAGGGATTCACTCCGATGCTCTCCATCGCGTTGAGGACGGAGTAGACGACGCCGCGGGAGGTGGCGGCGGCCCGCCCCTGTGACCCACCGAGGTTGACCGGCTTGCCCGTGACGGTTCCCAGCACCGTGTGCCCGGTGGCCACCGAGTAGGTGTCCATCATCCAGGCCATGGTCTGCTCGTCGGTCCCCATATCGGGAGCCGGGATGTCCTTGTCGGGGCCGATCAGGGGGATCAGCTCCGAGGTGTAGCGTCGGGTCAGTCGCTCGAGCTCTCGTTCCGAGTGGGCCCGCGGGTCCACCTGGACCCCTCCCTTTGCTCCGCCGTAGGGCAGATCGAGAAGAGAGCACTTCCATGTCATCCACATGGCCAGCGCTCGGACCTCGTCGAGGTCCACGTTGGGGGAGTAACGGATTCCTCCCTTCGCTGGGCCACGAGAGATGTTGTGCTGGACGCGGTGGCCGATGTGCAGCTCCATCGTGCCGTCGTCGCGTCGCAGCGGAATCGAGACCGTCACCTCCTTACGGGCGGTTTGGAGCATGCGGCGCATTCCGTCGTCAAAGCCGAGGAACTGGATCGCCTCGGCGAGCTGCGCCCGAGCATCGGCGAGGGGCTGAGAGGTCGAGGGCATGGAGCTACCTCCTGGGTCGGTCGGGTGGGGCGTCGTGATCTGAGGCCGGTGCGGCCTGGAGACGTGGGTGGAACGTGGGTGGAAGAGGGAATCAGGGCTGGTCTCGGAGTGCCTGCTCAAGGATCTCCATACCCTCGGTGAACAGCTCGTCCGGCATGGTGACCGGCGGCAGCAGGCGGATGACATTGCCGTAGGTGCCGCAGGTGAGCAGAATCAGACCGCGTGAGCGCGCGGCCTGCGCGACAGCGGCGGTCAGTGCGGCGTCGGGCCTCTGTGAGACGGGGTCGACGAGCTCGAGAGCCATCATGGCGCCCTTGCCCCGGACCTCGCCGATGCGGGGGTCCTTCGCCTTCCACTGCTCCATCAGGCGGATGCCGGTCTCACCGATCGCGCGGGCCCGTTCAAGGAGATCGTGCTCCTCGATCATGTCCAGGGTCGCCAGGGCGGCGGCGCAGGCCAGGGGTTGCCGCAGTAGGTGCCGCCGAGGGCGCCCGGTCCGGCGGAGTCCATGATCTCGGCCGAACCGGTGACCGCTGACAGCGGCATGCCCCCGGCCAGGCCCTTGGCGGTCGTCACCAGGTCGGGAACGACTCCCTCGTGGTCGCAGGCGAACCACGCCCCGGTACGTGCGATTCCCGACTGGATCTCGTCGGCGATGAAGACCGCACCATTGTCATGGCACCAGCGCTGGAGCGCGGTGAGGAATCCGGGCGCCGGAACGATGAACCCGCCTTCGCCCTGAATGGGCTCGATGATGACAGCGGCGACGCAGGACGCCCCCCACCTGCTTCTCGATCTGACTGATCGCGCGCTCGGCGGCGGCCTCGCCGTCCAGTCCATCGCGGTACGGGTAGGAGCCGGGGACCCGGTAGAGCTCCGGGGCGAAGGGGCCGAAACCGCCCTTGTAGGGGGCGACCTTGGCCGTCAGTCCCATGGTCAGGGAGGTGCGTCCGTGGAAGGCGTGGTCGAAGCAGACGACGGCCTGGCGGCCGGTGTGCCTGCGGGCGAGCTTGATGGCGTTCTCGACGGCCTCCGCCCCGGAGTTGAACAGTGCGGTCTTCTTCTGGAAGTTCGCCCGGGGTCAGGGCGTTCAGGCGTTCGGCGACCTCGATGTATCCGGCGTACCTCGTGACGGCGAAGGAGGTGTGCGTCAGGTTCTCGGCCTGCTCCTGGATCGCCGCGGCGACGGGCGCCGCAGCGCCGCCCACGGTTGTCACCGCGATGCCTGATCCGAAGTCGATGAGACGATTGCCGTCCACGTCCTCCAGGACACCGCGGTCCGTGCGCCGTGCGAATGTCGGCATCGCGGCGGTCAGGGCGCGCGGGAGCGCGGTACCGGCGCGTTCGTCGAGGGTGCGGGCCTCGGGACCGGGCAGAGGAGTGGCGAGATGAATGGTCTGGGGCAGCGTTGCCATGTGGACCTCACAGTGTGTCGTGACGGGCGGAGACCTGCAGTGGAACAGAGCGCTCCGGGATGTCGTAGAAACGTGCTCGGCGATGAGTTCTGCTTCAGGCTATGCCCGCCCCTAGGGCTGAGCACCTAAGCGTGCTGCACAAGATTTTGTGAATCCTGTGCATGATGCATAGAACGGTGTTTGAATCCAGACATGCTGTTGGTGTCGGATCTCATGGATCGAGCGGACCTGGGGGTTCGCGCGGTGCTCCTGCCCGCACCGAGCGCCGCGGTCACCTGGGTCGTCGCGACCGAGCTCCTCCAGCCGGCGTCCTACCTCGAGGGCGGTGAGCTCGTTCTCACCACGGGCCTTGTCATGGCCGACGCCGAGGCGGGCACATGGCGGGAGTACGTGGCGTCACTGGTCGAGGCCGGAGTCGCCGCACTCGGACTGGGAACCGGCATCGCCTTCGACACGGTGCCCGAGGACCTGCGCGAAGCCTGCCGGATCGCACGTCTCAATCTCCTCGAGGTCCCTCTCGAGGTCTCCTTCGCCTCCATCAGCCGTGACGTGGGGACCATGCTTCAGGCGGCCGGGCCGGAGATCGGCGCCGAGGGGGCGGGCGACGAGGAGACCCTGGTCCTGCAGCAGGGCTGACGCGTGCAGCCGCCAGGACAACCAGAGCGCGATCATGCGCGCCCTGGCCTCGATCCTCCGGGGAGGTGATCCCTGCGGGACGCCACGGGACGCACGGTGGTCGGTCCCTTCGGTCCAGCGGCCCCGGGAATCGACGACGAGGTCGCCGAGTGCATCGACAGGATCCGTCCGGGAGGGATGCGAGGGGCCGGGGCGGTCGGTCTCGGTGAGACGCGGCTGGTCGTCCGTCCTGTCGGCATCACCGGGGGAGCCTGAGAGCTACCTGACGACCGTGCAGCGGCAGACGCTCACACGCGCCCAGACCCTGGGGTCGATCTCGCCTGGTCGTTTCTGAATCTCATCGCCGAGTCCTCCAAGGCCTTCACCGGATGGCTCCTCCAGGCTCGTGGGGGCGTCTGCCGAGCATCTCCTGTCGGGCGAGGTCGCGCAGGGGATGGCCCTGGCCGATCAGGCCCAGGATCTCGTCCTCAAACGCCTTCCGTCTCCGCCGCGGCGATCGATGGCCGGCGCCGGTGGCCGTCATCAGTGGCGTGTCATTTGCCTCGAGGGCGGCAGCGCCGCTGTTGCCGGGCTCTCCACGGCGCTGGCCCGGCTGCTCGTCGAGAGTCGGGGGGCCCCGGCGGGGAAGCGGCTTCTGTGGTGCACGGACCGGGGAGGCGCCCGCCTGACCATCCTCGGTGAGGCCGAGCGTGTTCCTGCGCTTCTCGAGGACGGTCGTGTCATGCCATGGACGGGGCGGATGCGGATCGGTGTCAGCGGTCCTGTCGGCATCACCGACCTGCCGCGGGCCGCACAGCAGGCGCTGTCCGTCTGCACCGGTGCTCGGCGGCTCGGGCAGCCGGTGCGTTGGGAGGCCTCGGGGCTGCTGTCGGTCACGGACCTCCTGGACGAGGATCGGGCCCTGAGCCTTCGCCCGCACTCGCCTCGGGAGCGTCGTCGATCAGCCCGAGTCGCTCGAGCCTGCTGGAGATCTACCTCAGCGAGGGAGGGACAGTGCAGCGCATCGCCGAGCATCTGGGGTGCATCGCAACTCCGTCCCCGCACGCCTCGTACGGTTGCGCCGAGCGCTCGGTGTCGACATCGAGGACGCCGAGCAGCGGGCAAATTTGTGGTTTGCATTACATTTTTTGATGAAGTAACGATCCAATGTCTTGCGTGCTGGCGACTTTTCCGCATGTTGGTGCGGTTCTGTGAAGTAAAGAACGTGACGTTCGACATGCTCGACTGTGTGTGTTTACTATGATGCCGTCACCTAGGACCTTAGCCCGCATTGTGGTCGCATGACTTGTGCCGCGTCGGGCGCCTGCGGCGATGTGGCCTGCACGGGTCCGGCGTGAGCTGGGCAGCAGAGGCCTGAGCCGTCTCAATTTTTCGACTCTCGACACTTCTCATCTCGACACCGACGTCCCGCCAAAGCCAAGAAGCAGAGTGATTCACATGAGCCTTCCTCTCCTCCAGAATTTTATCAACGGACGATTTATTCCGGCGACCACCGATGCCACGTTCGACGTCGTGGATCCCCGAACGGAGCACGTCGTGGCGCAGTGCCCGGTCTCAGGGTCCGCCGATGTCGACGCCGCCTACGACGCGGCCCTCAAGGCCTTCGAGAGCTGGCGGCTGACAACGCCGGCGGAACGGCAGAGGCTCCTGCTCCGGCTCGCCGACGCCCTGGAGGCCAATGCCGACCGTCTCGTCGAGGCTCAGCGTCGCAACACCGGTCAGCTCGCCGAGATGATCCGGGCGGAGGAAGTCATGACAGGGGCCTCTCAGCTGCGGTTCTTCGCCGGAGCCGCCCGACTCCAGTCGGGTGTCGCCTCGGGCGAGTACGCCGAGGGTCTGAACTCGCAGATTCGCCGCGAGCCCATCGGCGTCGTCGGGCAGATCGTCCCGTGGAACTACCCGTTCATGATGCTCATCTGGAAGGTCGGGCCCGCCCTGGCCGCAGGCAACACGGTGGTGCTCAAGCCGAGTGCCAACACGCCCGAGAGCGCCATCGTCTTCGCTGAGATCGCCAGTGAGATCCTCCCTCCCGGGGTCTTCAACCTGGTACTCGGCACCGGCGAGACCGGGCGCCTCATGAGCGCTCACCCGGTGCCCGGGCTGGTTGCGCTCACGGGATCTGTGCGCGCAGGCTCGGATCTCGCCGAGCAGGCGGCCGGCAACGTGACCCGCGTTCACCTCGAGCTCGGAGGCAAGGCCCCCGCCGTCGTCTTCGCCGATGCCGACATCGAGGCGGCTGCCGAGGGCATCGCCGCCGCAGGGATATTCAACTCCGGGCAGGACTGCACCGCTGCCACCCGCGTCCTGGTCGAGGCCTCGGTGGCCAAGGAGTTCACCGACGCGCTGGTGCGTCACGCCGAGTCCCTGCGAACCGGCCCGATTCCCGAGGAGGAGGCGTTCTACGGACCCCTGAACAATGCCCGCCACTTCGCCTCCGTGCAGAAGATCGTCGAGGAGCGGCCCGCGCACTCCCACCTGCTGACCGGCGGCCACCGCGTCGGCGAGAGCGGGTACTACTACGCGCCCACCGTCATCTCAGGTCTCAAGCAGGACGACGCGCTCGTGCAGCAGGAGGTCTTCGGGCCGGTGCTGACCGTTCAGGAGTTCTCCTCCGACGACGAGGCCCTGGCCCTGGCCAACGGTGTCGACTACGCCCTGTCCTCGTCCATCTGGACGACCGACCACCAGCGCGTCCTGCGATTCAGCAGGGACCTGGACTTCGGGTGCGTCTGGGTGAACTGCCACATCCCCCTCGTCGCGGAGATGCCGCACGGCGGATTCAAACGCTCCGGCTACGGCAAGGACCTCTCCGTCTACGGCGTGGAGGACTACACACGTATCAAGCACGTCATGAGTGCCCTGTGACGCCGCGGAAGCGAACAGGAGGTCACCCTCATGCGCATTCTGACGGCCTTCACCAACTCGCTCGGCGGTCGAGACTCCCTATCACCTGGGGGTGTCTCTCGCTGAAGCGTTCTCGTGCCCGCTCGATCTCGTCACCGTCGTCAAGGGCGGTGAGGGGCGCTATGTCCTTGACGTCACCGATCACGCCTTCCATGACGTCGTTGCTACGCAGGTCGACGACTGGATGTCGGAGATCATGGAGGAGCATCAGCCCCGTGTGCCGGTGAGCAAGTACCTGCGGTACAGCCTCTCCTTCCCCGAGGGCATCATCGCCTCGGCCGAGGAGCTCAAGGCCGACCTGCTCGTCGCCGGTGGAGGCCGTCACGGGGTCCTGGGGCGGGTGTCCCTCGGCTCCGTGGGGCAGACACTGCTCAACTCCCTCGACTGTTCCGGTCGCCCTGTCCCCGCGCGGCATGAGGCACGCCCCTATCGACGGGCTCTCACGCATCACGGTCATGCTGGGGAGTCCGGCCGGTGGAGGGGTGCTCAGTAAGGCCAGGACCTTCGCCGACAGAGCCGGTGTCCCGTTGCGTCTCGTCACGGTGGCCACCGGTGACTCGCAGAACACCGCGGAGATCGGGGAGCGGACCGAGGCCCTGCTCGCCGAGGTGCGCCTGGATCTCAAGGGACTGGATGACCAGCGTGTCCAGATCGTCCACGCCCACAGCATGAGTGCCGCCGTGCTGGCCATGGAGTGGAGCAGGAACGAGCCTGGCCTTCCTGAGGGTCGGCGCGGCTGGCCCAGAGCGGGCGCCTGTTCCTGGGGCCGGACGCCAACAAGATCCTGCGTGTCCTGCCCGTGCCGCTCGTCGCCGTCCCGGCCTGACGCTGCCGACGTCGGGGGTGCGACATGAGCGCGGCGACCGCGAGGCTCCGGAGGCGGGCTGTCGAAGAAGGGACTGGCCGAGGGCTCTGTCGGTCTGCTCGGCGCCATCATCATCGGCGTGTCCTGCATAGCGCCCCCGTACACCCCTCACTGGCGCACTGGGGCCGACAGCCTCAGAGGTGGGCGAACAGGTGCCGGCGATCTTCCTCGTCGGGTTCGTCCCGATGCTCCTGGTCGCCTTCGGTTACCGAGAGACTCAATGCGGCGATGCCCGACTCGGGCACCTCCTTCACCTGGGGGACACGTGCCTTCGGTCCGTGGATCGGGTGGATGAACGGATGGGGGCTGATTGTGGCGACCGTCGTCGTCCTGTCGAACCTCGCGGCCATCGCCGTCGACTTCTTCTACCCTGTTGCTCGCACAGGGTGACTCGCAGAGCCGCCATTGCGGATCTCGCCGACAACGTATGGGTCAACACCCTCACCTGCCTGGTCTTCATCACGCTGGCGACCTGGATCGCGTACCGCGATATGCAGACCACCCAGAAAGCTCCAGTACTGGTTGGTGGGGTTTTCAGGTGACGGTGTTCCTCGGCTTCGGTGCGGTGGCCATCTACCGCTACTTCGCCGGGACCGCCGTCAATCCGACGCCCCTTGAAGGCTTGAGTGGTTCAATCCGTTCGCCGTCGACTCGCTAGGGACCTTTGTGGCGGGAGTCTCCCTGTCCCCTGTTCATCTACTGGGGCTGGGACGTGTCGCTGACGGTCAACGAGGAGGCCGACGACGCCAGGCTCCACCCCCGGGCGCGCTGCCGTGCTTACCGTCATGACCATTGTCTCGGTGTACATGTTCGTCACGGTCGGATCCATGATGTTCGCCGGCCTGGGGAAGGACGGGATAGGACTGGGCAATCCCGCGATCCAGGACAATGTCTTCTTCGCCTTGGCCAGACCGGTTCTGGGGCCGTTTGCGATCCTCATGTCGACGGCGGTGCTGATCTCGTCGGCGGCGTCCTTGCAGTCCACCTTCGTCTCCCGCCCGCACCCTACTGTCGATGGGATATTACGGAGCAATGCCGGAGAAGCTCGGTGAGATCTCTCCGCGCTTCCTCACCCCTGGTCGCGCGACAGTCGTCTCGGCGATCGCCGCCTCGACCTTTTACACGCTGCTGCGCTTCGTGTCCACCTCCGTCCTGTGGGACACGGTTCAGACCCTGGGGGCGATGATCGCCTTCTACTACGGGCTCACCGCATTCGCCGCGGTGTGGTATTTCCGAGGGAAATGGTTCTGCTCAGTGAGGAGCTTCTTCTTCACACTGGTCTCGCCGGGGCTGGGAGGTCTTATCCTCTTCTCACTGCTCGGTCTGACTCTGAAGGACTCCCTCGACCCGGAGTACGGATCGGGATCGCAGGTCTTCGGTGTCGGTCTCGTCTTCGTCCTTACCCTCGCCCTCATTCTCCTGGGTGTGGTGCTGATGCTTGTGCAGTACGTCCGAGCACCGGCCTTCTTCCGCGGGGAGGTGATCGCACGATCCGACGCCGTCACCGAGGAGATGAAGGTGGCAACTGCCTTTGAGGAGGGCGGCGGCGAAGCCTCCCGCTCCGTGCTGCGTCGTGAGTGCCGGTGTACCGGAGCGAGCACGCACACATGAAAAACAGATCCTTCCGCGCCAGGCCGGCAGAAGGATCTGAGAGGAAACACATGTCATCGCATCGACGGACACAGCCGATCGATGCACCGATTATCAACGCACGATATGTGGACGCCAGGCCGGGCCACGAAGGAGTGAGCAATGAGCATCAACATGGAGCGAGTCGCCGAGTGACGGAGATCGAGTCCAAGCGCCTCAATGAACGGACCAAGGGATCCGGCGACATGTACAACCGCGCGAGAAACAGTCTTTCCGGCGGCGTCGCCTCCTCGTACCAGTGCGCGAGCCCTGGCCCATCTACCTTGAAAGCGGCCAGGGGCCGAAGGTCTGGGACGTCGACGGCAACGAGATGTGGGACTTCCACAACGGCTTCGGATCGATGCTTCAGGGGCATGCCCACCCGGTGATCGGTGAGGCCGTTCAGGAGCGGTACGGCAAGGGCACCCACTTCGCCGCCCCGACTGAGGACGCCCTGGCCGTGGCGGAGAACCTATCGAGCAGGTGGGGGCTGCCGAAGTGGCGCTACACGAACTCGGGCTCGGAGTCCACGATGGACGCCATTCGCATCGCACGCGCCTACACCGGTCGCGACACGGTCATGAAGATCTTCGGCTCCTACCACGGGCACCACGACACCGTCATGGTCTCGATCGGCGTCGAGTACGACAAGATCGGTGACCGCGACAACCTGGCCTCCCTGCCCTACGGAGGCGGTATCCCCGACGCCACCGTCCAGATGACGGTGCCGGTGCCCTTCAACGATGCTGAGGCCATGGAGCGCCGCATCATCCGGCTGGCTGATGAGGGCCGCAAGCCCGCCTGCGTCATCATGGAGCCGGCCGCGATGAACCTGGGCGTCGTGCTGCCGGAACCGGGCTATCTGGAGCAGGTTCGCGAGATCACTCGGCGACACGGCATCGTCCTGATCTTCGATGAGGTCAAGACCGGCTTGTGCATCGGTCCGGGAGGCGCCACCAAGCGCTTCGGAGTGACTCCCGACATGGTGACCATGGCCAAGGCCCTCGGTGCCGGTATGCCCTCGGGCGCCATCGGAGGCACCGAGGAGGTCATGTCCGTGGTGGAGGACCACACTGTCTTCCAGGTCGGCACCTACAACGGCAACCCCCTGGCGATGGCCGCCGTGCGGGCCAACCTCGAGAAGGTCCTCACCCCGGAGGCCTACGCCCACCTCGACCACCTCAACGATCGCATCCTCGCGGGCTGCACGGAGGTCATTGAGCGTTACAACCTTCCGGGCTACGCGGTGGGTGTTGGCGGCAAGGGGTGCGTCACCTTCTCCCCCAAGAAGGTCGTCGACTACGAGACCTTCAAGGAGCACCAGAACGCGGAGCTGTCCGAGCTCGCGTGGCTGTTCAACATGAACCGGGGATCTTCATGACTCCGGGCCGCGAGGAGGAGTGGACGCTGTCGGTGACCCACACGGACGAAGCGATCGACGCCTACGTCAGGCTGCTTCGAGGAGCCTCGCCGAGGCGATCACCGCCAAGTGACGTGAGCACTCTCTGATCTCATGGGGGCCACCGAAGACACCGGTGGTCCCCATGAGTGCGTCCTGCTCGTGGCGGCACTCGGCGGCACTCGGCGATGCCACGAGGCCGCCGAGCCGGTTCCACCTCATCGTCTGAGGCGAAGCTCTTGGGCGCCAGTGCTGACGTCGTGGACAGGGCCCACCGGGGACAGGAAGAGCTCGGCGACGGTCTGGATGATGAAGACCACGGCCAGGAACCACCACGGGGACAGGTCCTTCCCGCCCGGCCAGATCTGGAGTTTCCGGCATGCTTCCGGCTCTCGTCAGGACGCCGGGGCCCCGGATAAGAGACCGCTGGTCTCTTATCCGGGGCCACCAGGGTGCCGCCGTGGAGGGTGATGCACAGGACTCCTCCGACGGGCGGAGGGGATGGGGTCCGGCAGGGCCTGCGCGGACGGATCTGTCAGCGGGTGAGGGCGTCGGCCGCGGCCTTGACCTGCGGACGCACCGGGGTCAGGCGGGTCAGGCTGGGTGACGTGGCGCGGCTCGAGCTCCTCCAGGCTGGAGACGCCCAGGAGGCTTCATGGTGCGGACGACCTCGTCGGAGAGGATCTCGATCATGCGGTCCACGCCCTCGCGCCCGCCGGCCATGAGGCCGTAGAGGGTAGGCGCGGCCCACGAGTCCGAACTTGGCCCCCAGGGCGATGGCGGCCACGACGTCGGCGCCGTTCATGATGCCGGTGTCGACCATGATCGTGGCGTCCTTGCCGACCTCCCGGACCACCTCGGGCAGGGAGGCGGAAGGGGACAGGGGGCGCGGTCGGTGACGCCCGCCGTGGTTGGACAGCAGGACGCCGTCGACGCCCAGGTCGATGAGGCGCTTGGAGTCCGCCACCGTCTGCACGCCCTTGATGACGATCTTGCCCGACCACATGGAACGGATGACCTTGAGGTCCTCGTCGCTGATGGTGGGGTCCATGGCACTGTCGAGCAGACTCGCCCACGGTGCCGCCGGTGGACTTCAGGGAGGCGAACTCCAGGCTTGGGCGTGGTCAGGAAGTCGTACCACCACCACGGGCGGGGGATCGCGTCGAGGACGGTCCCGGCCGTGATCTGGGGCAGGATGGAGAAGCCGTTGCGCTTGTCGCGCAGACGGGCCCCGGCCACGGGGGTGTCGACGGTGAACATGAGGGTGTCGAAGCCCGCGGCCGCGCGCGCCTCGACCAGCCCGTAGGAGATCTCGCGCTGGCGCATGACGTAGAGCTGGAACCAGTTACGCCCGTGGGGGTTGGCGGCCTTGACGTCCTCGATGGAGGTGGTGCCCAGGGTGGACAGGGTGAAGGGGATCCCGGCGGCGCCGGCGGCCCCGGCCCCGGCGACCTCACCCTCGGTCTGCATGAGGCGGGTGAAGCCGGTGGGCGCGATACCGAAGGGCATGGCGGAACGGCCGCCCAGGATCTCGCAGGAGGTGTCGACGTCGACGGCGGGGCGGAGGATGTCGGGGTGGAACTCGATGTCTCGGAAGGCCTGGCGGGCGCGACGCAGGGAGACCTCCCCCTCGGCGGCGCCGTCGGTGTAGTCGAAGGCCGCTGCTGGGGTGCGGCGCTTGGCGATCTTGCGCAGGTCCCAGGTGGTCAGTGCGGCGTCGAGGCGTCGACGCCTCGGATTGAGCTCAGGGCGTCTTGAAGTGGAGCAACTCGAAGATCTCGCTCGGGTTGGGCAGCTGGCGCTTGACCATAGGAACCTCATCAGTAAGTCGGATTCTGGACGCTCCGCGCGACGCGGAGTGCTCGTGGGAGGCGACCGGCCCCCATGGCCAGTCCTGAGGTCCACGAACCACTTCATGCTATGGGACAAAGGTCACTGAAGCAAGGTTAGCCTAAGTAATCCTTGCGGTGGCGGGAAATGGTTGTTGTGGCTGGGAGGATGAGGTTGGCCCACCGAAGCGCTGGAGTCCGCTCGTTGGCGGGGACATTCTGCACGGTCGGGTGCGTGCGGCTCCGGACGGAGGGTCTTGCGACCCAACGGCGCCGAATGTCCCCATCCGGCCGACGGGCTGGTTGGATCTCGGTAGAGTCGGGTCGCGGACCGATTATGTCCGGGTGGTGTCCGGGGAAGTGGAGAAGGCGTTGCCATGCGTCGTCGTTTGTTCGTATCGGCCTCGGTGCTGGCGGCCGTTGGTGCTCCGGTGGTGGCCGCCTGCTCGCGCTCGTCGAAGAAGGCTGCGGGAACTGCGTCCTCCGGGTCACCAACAGGAACGCAGCCGGGCTTCAAGGCCTTGGACGGTCATGTGTCGGGTCATCGCCTGACGGTTGAGGTCTCGCCACTGGTTCGGATCGACGACTCCACGACCGCCCTGTCCATGGTGCTTTCGCGTGCTGCTGACGACGCGAACGGCAGTGACTTCTCCTTCGGAACGGTCATGGGGTACATCAACTTCGCTGGAGACTGGCGCTATGCTGTGACCAGCACCCGCCTGATCGATACGGCCAAGGGGCGCGCGTGGACCTCCGTCTCCACCATGAGCAAGGAGCGGCTCGACATCAAACCCGGTCAGAGCATCACCACCTATGTCGCCTTCGGTGCGGTCGACTCCGATTCCGTCACAGTCCTGGTTCCTCAGACCGGTTTCGTCACCGTTGATGTCATCAGTCGCGACGAGGTGTCCAGCACCGGTATCGACCTCAAGGCCATGGAGACGGCGGTCAAGGACGACAAGCCGGTCACCGAGCAGGCTGCGGCCTCACCCATCGAGATCAACTCCCGCACGGTTGACGGTTCGCTGGGTGCCCGTACCGGGGGGCAAGGACGTCACCATCGTCATGGCTTCTGATGTCACGTTTGCCCCGGACTCGGCGGATCTGGCTGCGGCGGCCGAGGCTCAGCTGCAGACCGTGGCGGGTCAGATCGCCCAGTATCCCGATGGTGGGACGCTGACCATCGTGGGGCATACTGACGACGTCCAGGATGACGCCTACAACCAGGCCCTCTCTGAGAAGCGTGCCAACGCGGTCAAGACTCGTCTGGAGCAGCTCACCGGCCTGGACAAGTGGAACCCCTCCGTCGCTGGTAAGGGCGAGTCTGAGCCCCGTGTCTCCGGCACTACTGACGAGGCGCGGGCCGCCAACCGACGCGTGGAGATCACCCTTACCCCCACGGGCGGCACTGGTAGCAGCACGAAGCGCGGCGGATTAGGGAACGGCGCTGGCAGTGCGACGCCATCGGCCCAGGCCTCGTCTGGTGGTGCCTCCCTGCCTGAGGCCAAAGGGCCTGTCGGCAAGGGGACGGAGGGTGTCACTGTCAAAAGATCTGATGGCAGTGGTCAGCTGACGATCAGCCTGGACCACGTCACCCGTGCCGGCGGCTACCTCCTGGGGGAGGTGAAGGTCGTGGCCGTTGATGGCGACACCTCGGCGTCGGACTGGTTCCACGACATCGACTCTGGGGGTATCTTCTCCAACTCCCGCAACGAGGACTCGGCCTCAGTCCAGTACACCCTCTCCAGTGCGTGTGACGGCCTCGCGGTGGTCGCAGGGGGCATGCAGATCCTTCCGGCGGACTACGTGCCCGGCGGGAAGGACACGCACTGGCCACTGGCCGACTTCAACCTCGCCGAGAAGCCTTCAGGCCGGTACCGCCATGACCGTCGCCGTCGTCTGGCCAGATCCCGGTGGCGATACCATCACCGTTGACCACCAGAGCATCAAGAAGGGCAACGGCTCCTACGCCTACCGACTCACCGACATCCCCGTCAAGGACAGTTGAACCGGAGCCAGCCCGTGGCCGGGGCTAAGCCACTCGGGTGTGGCCGGCCAGGGCCTGCAGACGTTCACGGGCACCGTCCCAGCGCAGAGCGTCCAGCTCCTCGACGAAGGTGCGTCGGAAGCGCTCATCTGTCGCCAGGTCCCCGAAGACGCCCTCATGGGAGATGAAGGCGGTCTCATGGCCGGCTTTCTGAGCCGCCGCTAGGGGCAGGAGCTCTTCGGCCAGCGGGTCGTCGATGACGATCTCCTCGTCGTTCTCGTCAACGCCCTCCTCACCCAGTGCCCAGGCGGCCACCATCGCAGCCCCCAGCCGGATCGGCCCGCCGGCAGTCAGGTTGTCGCGCACCGTGCCCAGGACGAACTTCGGCATCCGGCTGGAGGCGTCCTGCGCCAGTCTGAAGAGCGTGTCCGCAATTGCCTCGTTGGTGAAGCGCCAGAAGAGCGTGTCCACATACTCGTCCAGGTCGATCCCCGGCACCGAGCGCAGGGTGGCCCGCGCCTCGCGCTCGAGATAGGCCCTCACCCAGGTGGCGATGTCCGCATCGGCCGCGGCCTCGTGCGCGTACTCCATCCCCAGCAGCCGCCCCCAGTGGGCCAGCCCCTGGTGGGAGGCGTTGAGCAGGCGCAGCTTCATGAGGCTCGTAGGGGACGACGTCGTCGACCATCTGCACCCCGACCCCTCCCACGGGGGCCGACCGTCGGGGAAGTCGTCCTCGATCACCCACTGGGTGAAGGGCTCGCAGACCACCGGCCAGGCGTCCTCGATGTCGAGTCCGCGTCGCAGCTCGTCGATGTCCGCCAGCGTGGTCTGCGGGGTGATCCGGTCGACCATGCAGGGCGGGGAAGGCGACGCTCCCGTCGATCCAGTCGGCCAGGCTCCGGGTCGCTCATCGCCGCCTGGGAGACCACCGCCGTGCGGGCCACCTTCCCGTTACCGGGCAGGGTTGTCGCAGCTCATCACCGTGAACGGCGGGATTCCGTCCGCCCGACGCCGCCGCAGCGCCTCGACGATGTATCCGAAGGCCGTCGTCGGTTCACCCGGGTGGGTGGCGTCGTGGACGGCCCCGGGGCTGAAGGTGCGGAACTCGCCGGTGACGTCATCGACGTTGTAGCCGCCCTCGGTGATCGTCAACGAGACGATCCGGGTGGTGGGCCTGCTCATGAGGGCCAGAACGGCCTCGGGGTCGTCGGGGGCGAGGCGGTAGTCGTGAATGGAGCCGATGACCACCGGGTCGCGCAGCCCACCGGGGTGCTTGCGGATGAGGGTGTAGAGGTGGCCCTGGCTCTCCAGCGCGTCGCGCATCCGTGCGTCCCCGGGCAGCAGGCCGACACCGCAGATCCCCCACTCCAGGCAGGATCCCCCCGGTTTGATGGGCTCAGCGCCGTCTCGGGGGCCGGCCCCGGCGCGCCTGCGCATGAGCCTGTCGAGGTAGACGGCCTCGTGGGCACGGTGAAAGCCACCCACGCCGATGTGGACGATCCCAGTGATCATGGCGGAGCGGTCATAGTCGGGGGCCAGGGGCGACTCAGTCAGTGAGGTGGTCAAGAAGAGGTCCTTTCCATGCTGCCACCAGTCACTTCCAGTCAACTCCGCCTTTATGGAAAACCGGTGTGCGCCGGCCCCAGGCGACCTCATCGGCCCGTCCCGGTGCCCGCCTCACTTCCGCAGGAATCCTTGTGGGAGAAGAGAAACCGCAGAAGAGCTCCGCGTCGCCCGGGCGGTGTGCCATCGGGCGACGCGGAGTGCGGGTGGGCTTGATGAACCTCAGTGGGCGATGACGACGCGCAGGTTGCGCGGGCCGTGCACGCCGTTGACGCGCACGAGCTCGATGTCGCTGGTGGCCGAGCCGCCGGCGATCCACGTCATCGGGCGCGTGGGGTGCTCGCCCAGGACGTCGACGGCCTGCGGCACCGTCGGCATGATCGACTCGCGCTCCAGAACCACGACGTGCTTGTCCGGCACCAGTGAGATGGCCCGGCGCCCCTGGTCCGGCTCTCCGTCGAGGACGATCGTCCCCGAGATCGAGATGCCCACACGCGAGCAGGTCAGCACGGCGTCGATCTCATTGAGGTCGAGGGTGGCGATGGCCTCCTGGCGGGAGTCCTCCACCACGGTGCGGCCGTTGCGGGCGGCCGCCTCCTGTGAGGCCTCGGGCAGTCCCGCGGGGACGACGACGGAGCGCGCCTCACCGAGCAGGCTCGTCAATGGCATCCAGGATCGCGGCGTCCTTGGGGGCGACGATGACCTCGGCCGAGTAGTCCTCGAGCTTCTCGATCATCTCGTCGACCACGGGCTTGGAGCCGGGGGGATTCTCACCGGAGCGGATGTAGTTGCGCGGGATCGGCCCCACCGGTCGGGTCTGGGACCGCGAGATCGCGTCGCGGGCGCGGGCCAGGATCGCGGACTTCGCATCCATCACAGGCTCCTCCTCGCTGGTCGAGCCGGCCGGGGCCTGGGTGGCGGATGCCTCCGGGGCGATCGGCTCAGGGTTGATGATGGCTGAGCGTGCGTCCAGCGCGGCCGGGGCGGGCTCGCCGTCGGCGCTCGCGCTGCCGGACACCGGCTCGCCGGGAGGCAGTGGCGGATCGGCCGGGAAGCCGTCCGGGTGGCCGCGGCCGACCCGGGTGCCGGGGACCTGGCTCATGGGGGTCTCGCCCTCGGGGTGGGTGCGCCGCCACCACTGGCGGAAGGTCTCCGAGGGGGCCACCGGCAGGTCGCGCGCCCCGGTCCATAGGGAGGCCGGGAAGGGCAGAGCGCCGATCTTGCCCTCCTTGCCGCCCAGAAGCGCCGAGGCCTTGACCGTCTGCGAGGCGGCCTCCCACAGCGAGGCTCTTCGACATCACCGGGGCTGAGACGTTCATGGCCACGTCCCACACGTCCGGCACCACGCGGCGCTTGACGTCCACGGAGCGGGCCCGCAGGTGGACGAGGATCGTGGGGATGTCGATCTTGACCGGGCACACCTCGCCACAGGCCCCGCACAGGGAGGAGGCGAAGGGCAGGGGTGTGGACCGGGTCGTCGTCGGCCAGCCCCTGCGTGAGCCTGGGGGTGATGATCGAGCCGATCGGGCCGGGGTAGACCGAGCCGTAGGCGTGCCCACCGGTGTGCTGGTAGACGGGGCAGATGTTCATGCACGATCCGCAGCGGATGCAGGCCAGGGGCCTGGCGGCCCACCGGGTCGGCCAGGGTCTTGGTGCGCCCGTTGTCCATGAGCACCAGGTGGAACTCCTTGGGGCCGTCGCCCTCGGTGACACCTGTCCACATGGAGGTGTAGGGGTTCATGCGCTCACCGGTGGCCGAGCGCGGCAGGGAGGCTGGGAGAAGATCTCCACGTCCTGGAACCGGGGCACCAACTTCTCGATCCCCATGAGGGTGATGAGCGTGTCCGGCAGGGTCAGGCACATGCGTCCGTTGCCCTCGGACTCGTAGATCGAGACCGTGCCGGTCTCGGCCACGCCCATGTTCGTGCCGGAGACGGCCACCGAGGCGTGCAGGAACTTGTTGCGCAGGTGTGAGCGGGCCGCGGCCGTGAGCTCCCTGCGGGTCGTCGGAGAGATCCGCCGGGGCGTCATCCATGCGGTCCAGGAAGATGCCGCGCACCTCGGAGCGGTTGCGGTGGATGGCGGGCACCACGATGTGCGAGGGCATGTCGTCGGCGAGACTGGACGATCATCTCGGCCAGGTCCGTCTCGTGGGCGGTGATGCCCCCGGTCGGCCAGGTACTCGTTGAGGTTCGTCTCCTGGGTGGCCATCGACTTGACCTTGACGACGTCGTCGACGCCCTTGGAGGCGATGATGTCGGTGATGATCCGGTTGGCCTCGGCGGCGTCACGCGCCCAGTGGACGATTCCGCCGCGGGCGGTCACGTTGGCCTCGAACTGCTCCAGCAGGGCTCGGGCATGCGCGAGGCGACCTCGAACTTGACGGCCTCCGCGGCGTTGCGCAGGTCCTCCCAGTCGGGCATCTCGGCCACGCGGTCGGCGCGCTTGGAGCGGATGGTGCGCGTGGCGTGGCCCAGGTTGCGGCGCATCTGGGTGTTGGCCAGCGTCTTGTGCGCGCCCTCGGGGAAGGTGGGTCCCCAGCGCAGTGTGTCCTCGGGCTGCTCGACCTCGGTGCGCCAGCCGCCCGTGTGGGGCATCCCCAGAAATACCTGTGTCATCGTGCCACCGCCTGTGCGTGCTGAGAGCTACCGGTGTGCTGGACGTGCTTGGGGGCGAAGGAGATGTTGCCCTCGAAGGGCGCGTCCTTGGTGGAGGCCAGGATCTCGGCCAGGTGCATGATGCGCACCCCGGAGTTGACGCGGGAGAGGCCACCGCCGATGTGCATGAGGCAGGAGTAGTCGCCGGCGCACAGGACCTCGGCGCGCGTGGACATCACGTTGCTCATCTTGTCGGCGAGCATCGCGGTGGAGGTCTCGGAGTTCTTCATGGAGAAGGTGCCACCGAATCCGCAGCAGACCTCGGCGTCGGGCAGGTCGATGAGGGTGAGGGCCTCGACGGCCTTGAGGAGGCGGTAGGGGCGGTCGGCGACCTTGGCGATGCGCAGCGAGTGGCAGGTGGGGTGGTAGGTGACTGTGTGGGGGAAGTAGGCGCCCACGTCCTCGGTGCCCAGCACATCGATGAGCAGCTCGCTGAGGTCGTAGGTGTGGGCGGCGATCTGCTCGACCCGCTTGGCCAGGGCCGTGTCGCCCACGTGCTCCGCCACGAGGCCCTGCTCGTGGCGGGCCGCGCCGGTGCACGAGCCCGAGGGGATGACGATGGCGTCCCACTCGCCGTCGAGGACGGGGAGAAGGTGTCCACGTGGTTGCGCGTGATCTTGGCGGCCTGCTTGAAGTAGCCGGTGTTGGCGTGCATCTGGCCGCAGCAGACCTGTCCCTCCGGGAAGCAGACCTGGTGGCCGAGGCGCTCCAGGATGGTGACGGTTGCCTGCGCTGCCTGCGGGAACATGGTGTCCGCAAGACAGGTGGCGAAAAGGGCGATTCGCACGATATGCCTCCACGACGTCGTAGCTGGGACTGTCACGAGGACCGCCCGGACTGCCTGCCTGGAGCAGGGTGCGGCGCGGCCTCGGCTGTGTCTCAGGCTACGGGCCGGTGTCAGCACTCATCTGATGACGGCGTGCTCCTGGTCGGTTGGTTCTGCTCTCCAGGGGCGGGTTTCCGGCGAGATGGTGCAGATCTGTGTGGGGTGGGAGCGGTTCGGGAGAGAGGCGCCCGCGGCGTGTGGGAGGTAAGTCCTAGGCCTGGATTGCGTCATGGGTCACTGCTGTTATCTGATCCGCGGGCTCAGGCGCGGACCGAGCGGGTGCGCGGGCGCAGTCGGAGGATGAGGACGTACCTTCGCCGTGAGGACTGCGTGTCGTTGTAGATGGCCGGGTTCTGACTGCGGCGGTTCTCGTCAAAGCGCAGTCCTCGTGCGGAAAGTACGTCCTCGATCGGTCCGGCTAACCCAACAGGCCCAGGGCGCCTGCGCTGCGCCCGGCGAGGTGGAGTCCGAGGAGCGCTGCGACCCACAGGAGAGTGACCTTGGCCTCGTACTCCAGGCGCGGAGCGATCCTGACCAGCTTGGGTAGGAAGCGCTGCCCCAGCGTATCGGCCAGAACGAGCAGGACGAGGGCGGGTGCGATCATGACCAGGCAGTACAGGATCAAGGTGACGATCCGTACCGGCCAAGCCTCTGGTGAGGAGGCGATGATCCCGGTCGCCGCGATGTAGGGAACCATGGTGGCGGCTTCGGCCAGTGATGCTCCCAGTCCCAGAACGACCATCGTCCCGGCTGAGGCGGGAGTGGGGCGGCTTCCCAGAGAATCCGCTCCGGGCTCGGGCTTGACCGGGTCGGGGCCGAGGATGCCGAAACCCGCCAGCACCACACCGATGACAAGGGTCGCCCACTGTGCCGTCTCGGTGCGGGCCAGGCGCGCCACGGCGGAGCCGATGAGGTCGAAGCCGGCCACCAGGGCGATCCCGAGGCCGAGGTACACCAGGCACACGGTGGTCAGGTAGATGGCCATCGGCCCGCGGTCCACGCGACGGCTGCGCACGACGAGAGCGATCGGGATGACCAGCGTGCCCAGGCTGGTGGAGTCCAGCAGGGCGAGTCCTGCCAGTGTCGCGGCATGTTCCATGGGGCATCTCCTACTCATAGACCGGATGTGGTCGTACGATCGTACGATCATTCTTATACGATCGTACGGGGAGCGGTCTGGTGAGGCAACTGCCGTAAAGTGCCAGGGAGGCCTGCAGTAGTGACGGCGGAGAGCCTCCGTGAAGGTACTGAGGTGAAGAGCGACGGAGGAGAGCGTTATGGACCAGGAGACGAACCGGCAATCGGTCCTCGACACCCTGATGTCACCGGCAGCGATCATGACCGCTGACGCCACCATCGCGATCATTGCCGAGGAGGGCTTCGACCGGGTCAGTGTTCGCAGCGTGGCCGCCCGGCTCGGCGTTGCCCCGGGCACCGTTCAGTACCGCTCGCCGAGCCGGCGAACTCTACTGACCGACGCCCTCATCCGCTCCGTCCAGCGCCAGGCCGGCCGTGTGGTCTCTCATGAGGTCGACCCCGCGCAGCCGGAGACCCTGGTGAGGGCTCTTGCCGAGCTGCTGCCGACCGGGGCCGTGCAGCGCGAGGACGCGGCTGCCTGGGTCGCCTTCGGTGCCGCCGCATCCACAGGCCCTGGCTGGCCGATCCCTACTGGGAAGCACTCGTCATTATGCGTACCTGGGTCGAGGGTGTTCTGGCGGATGCTCGGAAGGCCGGTCGTATGCGCGCGGACCTGTCACCTGCCGAGGGGGCGCGCCTGGTGACCGCCGTCGTCAACGGGCTGACCCTCGACCTGCTCAACGCCCCGCCAACGGAGTCTGATGAGGTGATCGGCCAGCTGCGCTCGGGGCTGGGCCTGATCCTGCGGGGCCTGTGAGACCCGCGCAACCTACGACGGTGTCGTCGGTCGTGAATGCCGTCGAGGACGCACGTTGAGGCTTGAGGGATGTGACCCGGGCATCCGTCCTCGAGCCCCGAGGTGCGTCCTCGCGGAAGCATCGGGCTCAGCCTTCGGGCCAGGTCCCGACCTCGAGTTGACCGTGGCTGTTGGAGCCGGTGGCGACGACGCCGCCGTCGGCGCGCAGGCCCACGGTGTGGGCCGTGCCCGCCGCAATGGCCACGATGTCGCGCCACTGGCTCACGTCGCACTGACCGGCCTCCGACCTGCCTGCTGCGACGACGGTGCCGTCAGCCTTGAGTCCGATGCTGTGGTAGCTGCCCGCCGCCACGGCGATGATGCCGGTCCAGTGCTCGACCCCGGCCCAGGACTCCGGGCGCCCGACCGCGCGAACAGTGCCGTTTCCCAGCAGACCCAGGGTGTGGAGGTAGCCCGCGGACACCGCGCGCATCCGGCCCCAGTCGTCCACCTCGCACTGGCCTGCGGTGTTGTTGCCGGCCGAGCAGACGCTCCCGTCGGCCCGAACGGCCACCGTGTGCCAGTCGCCGCAGCTGATGCCCATGATCTCGCGCCAGTGGTCGACCTGCCTTTGCCCCTCGGCACTGCGGCCAGCCGCCACCACTGTCCCGTTGATGCGCAGTCCTGCGCTGAATCTCCATCCGGCGGCAATGGCGACGACGTTCCGCCAGTCCCGGACGTCGCACTGCCCCTGCGCGTTCCAGCCGCAGGCCAGCACCGTTCCGTCATCGCGCAGGCCCAGCGTGTGGGACCGGCCGGTGTTGGTGGCCACATGGACACTGCCCGCCGCGACGGCGATGACGCTTCGCCACTGCAAGACCCGGCACTCTCCGGCGTCATCCGCTCCGACGGCGACCACCTGACCGTCGGGGAGACAGCGAACGGTGTGCCTGCGTCCAGCAGCCAGGGGAGCATGAGTCATCGCGGGGCCCTCCTTCGCGCCCATCCCAGCAGAATCGCCTCGCTTTCGCCACTGAAGCCGGAGGAGTGGGTGCACGCACGGCACCCCCGGAACCGCGAAGAATCCGGGGGCGCCGTGCGTGGGAGTCGGTGGCCGACAGGCTCAGACGCCCAGTCCGAACTGGGAGGCCAGGAACACGAGAGTGCCCAGCAAGAGCAGCAGCCCGATGGAGTAGGGCGCCGCCTTCTTGAGGATCTCGGCGTCCGTACCGGGTGCGTCCACCGCGGTCGAGGCGATGGCCAGGTTCTGCGGGGAGACGATCTTGCCCAGCCCGCCACCGATGGTGTTGGCGGCCAGCAGGATCTTCGGGTCGAGCCCGGCCCCCTTGGCGGCGGTGGCCTGCAGGTTGGCGAACAGGGCGCCCGCGCTCGTTGCCGAGCCGGCCACGGCGGTCCCCACCCAGCCCAGGGCCGGGGAGAGGAAGGCGTAGGCGGCGCCCGTGGCGGCCAGGGCCGCGCCGATGGCGGAGGTCTGGCCGGAGAAGTTCATGACGTAGGCCAGGGCCATGACGGCGGCGATCGTCAGGATCGCCATGCGCAGCGTGTAGCAGGTCTTGGCCAGCGTGGCGAAGCCCTTGCCCACACTCATCTCGAACTTCCCGGGTACCGAGCGCGCCGTGTAGATGAAGGTGACGATGATGGCGGTCAGGAAGATCCAGGTGCCCGGGTTGGACAGGGTCTGAAGGTTGTAGACGGCGCTCTTGGAGGCCTCGCCCTTGGCGTCCAGGAGCTGGCCGTACACGCCGGGCCACTCGATCTTCAGGTCGGTGGCCTTGAAGGCCTTGTCGAGATTGACACCCAGGGTCCACAGGCTTGGTGGTGGCGATGATGACCACCACCAGGACGTAGGGCAGCAGGGCCAGGATGACGCGCTCGCGGTCGGGGGCGTCGTCGGCGGCCACCTGGGAGCGGTACTCGTCAGGGGGTCGTGGGGGTCCACACCAGCAGGAAGACGTAGGAGGCGGCCAGTCCCAGCAGGGAGGCCAGCACGGCGGTGAGCTCGTAGGAGATCGAGGGGGTGAAGAAGTGACCGACCCCGGTGGCCAGCCCCGCGACGATGGCCAGCGGCCACAGCTGCTTGACGCCGCGCGCGCCGTCGAGGATGAACAGCAGCAGGAGCGGGATGAAGGCGCAGAACACCCAGGTCAGGTGCCCCATGGCGGTCGCGACCGTCACCGGCTCCCTGGCCGCCGAGACTTGCCGGCCGTCGTGGTGGGAATGGCCATGGCGCCGAAGCCCACGTTGATGGCGTTACCGACCATGACGACGACGGCCGCCTTGAGCTTGGGCAGACCCAGGGTCGCCACCATGGCGGCGGCGATGGCCACCGGGGCGCCGAAACCGGCCAGCCCCTCGAGCAGGCCGCAGAAGGAGAAGGCCACGATGAGGGGCCTGGGCACGCATGTCGCCCCTTGCCGATCACGTTGAACACGGCCTTGAGGTCCTTGGAGCGACCCGAGACGTCAGTGAGGTTGTAGAGCCACACGGCCGCGATGATGATGTAGATGATCGGGACGAATCCCAGGGCCATGCCCTGGGTGGCGCTCATAACCGTCATGCCCACCGGCATGTGGAACAGGGCGACCGCGGTGAAGGCCGCGATCACCAGGGAGATGAGGGCGCACCAGTGGGTGGCCACCTTGAACACGCCCATGAGGACGAAGAACACCACCAGCGGCAGCAGGCCCAAGGCGGCGGTGAGGTAGACGTTGCCTCCCACGGCGGTGGTCGACGGCGTGAAGGTGTCGGACTGTGCTGCCAAGGCTGGGGCGAGTGGTGCCGTATGCATTGGCAGGACTGACAGGACGGCTGGCGTCATGGCTACTCCACTGTGAGTACTGATGGGGTCGTCCAGGTCGCGAACGGGGCTGGGCTGGCAGCCGCGTTGTTACGTCCTGGGTACTAAGGCCTAACGATCATGCCACGGAGACGATGACTTGTGCACCACATGGCGTGGCCGCGTGCCGTTTTCTCCCGTCCTTCCGGGTAAAAGTGGGGGCGCAGGGCGCGGCGGGCCAGCCCGGTCACCAGGGGTGGGGCCGGCGTTGCCGGCACTCATGCACGAGGGTGGGGTGCTACTGGAGGAGGGTTGGGTGTACTGCGGGTAGGTGGGGCCTTCGTGCAGTAGGCACGACCCTTGGCCAGTGGATCCCGACCCTCGTGGAGTAGACCGGCCCGAGGCGAGGACCGGCCGGCGCCGCGGCACGCTGCGGTGGCCGGCCGGCTCAGCGCCTGTGGCGGCGCCGGGGCACCAGCCGGGCCGAGTTGAGGATGAAGGCCGATTCGGAGACGACGTGCACGAGGGCCGCGGCCACCGGCCCCAGCAGTCCTAGCCCGGCGGCGATCATGCCGACGACGTCGACCACGACCGTTCCCACGAAGTTCACCATGATGATGCGCCGGGCACGCCGGGCCACCCGCACGGTCTCGACCAGGTCGGCCGGGGCGGATCCCACCAGCACCACGTCCCCGGCCTCGCGGGCCACGTCCGTGCCGGTTCCCATGGCGATGCCGACGTCGGCGGCGCCCAGGGCGGGGGCGTCGTTGACTCCGTCGCCCACCATGGCCACGCACTTGCCCGCCCGGCGCAGCGAGTCGACGACCTCCTCCTTGTCGGTGGGCAGCAGGTCGGCGCGCACCTGATCCTCGGTCAGGCCAAGCAGGCCGGCCACGTGGCGTGCGGAGGCGGCCGAGTCGCCGGTGAGCATGAGGACCTCCAGCCCCATGTCACTCAGGTCGCGCACGGCGGTGGCCGCCCCTTGACGCAGCCTGTCGGTCAGGGCGATGGTGCCCAGGAGGCTGTCCGTCGGACCGCACCTCCACCACCGAGGTGGCCGACGGCGCCTCCGGGTCGGACCCGGCGCTCAGTGCGATGGCGTCATCGGAGCCGGTGGTGGCTCGGTCTGCCTGGTGCCCCTGCGCCTGGCGGCGCCCCACGGTGATCCGGCGCCCTTCGATGTGGGCGCTCACGCCGGCTCCGGGGGAGTAGGTGACGTCGCCCGGCACCGGCACCGTCAGGTCGCGCACGGCGGCCTCGGAGTAGATGGCCCGGCCGATCGGGTGCTCGGAGTTCCACTCCGCCGCAGCCGCAAAGGGCGAGTACCTCGTCCTCTCCTGCGGCGTCCTCGGTGGGATGCACGCTCGCGACCCAGGGCGCGCCCACGGTGAGGGTCCCGGTCTTGTCCATCACCACCGTGTCCACCGCGGAGAGCTGCTCCAGATGGGTGCCGTCCTTGACGAAGGCCCCGCAGCGGGCGGCGCGGGCGATGGCCGCCAGAACCGCCAGGGGAGTGCCCGCGGCCACCCCGCAGGCCCCGGCCACGATGATGACCGAGATCGTGGCGCGCGCGTCCCGGGTCACCAGGAAGGTGACGAGGGCCGCCGCCAGCGCCAGGTAGACGATGCGGGCCGCCAGACGGTCGGCCAGGCGCTGGACCGGAGCACGCGACGACTGGGCACGGCGCACCGCCGCCACGATCCGCCCGTACGAGGACTCCTCGCCGACCCGCTCCACCTCGAGCTCCAGGGCGCCGCGGGTGATGGATCCAGCGGGGACGCGGTCGCCCGGACCGACCTGCACGGGCAGCGCCTCCCCGGTGATCCGGGACTGGTCGACGTCGGCCCGGCCGGTGCGTACGACGCCGTCGACCGGCACCCGGCCCCCGGGGCTCAGGGCGATGACCTGCCCCGGGCGCACCTCATCCACGGGGACATCGGTGGTCTCGGCGGACTCGGCGGACTCAGCCGACTCCGGGGCGGTCACCACCCGCGCGGTCTGCGGCAGGAAGGACATGAGATCGGTCAGGGCGTCGCGGCCCCGGTCCATCGACAGCTCCTCAAGGACCTCGGCGCACAGCGCGAAGACGGTCACGGCCAGGGCGGTCACCCACTCGCCGATGATGGCGGCCGCCACGATGGCCAGGAGCATCGACAGCTCCATGCTCATGCGGCGCTCGCGCAGGTCTTCGGCCGCCTCGACGATGATCGGCCAGCAGCCCACCGCCAGCGTCACCGCCCCGACGGCGCCCACGGCCCAGCCGGGTGTGCCGGCCGCGCTCGCGATCCAGGCGCCCAGTGCCGCCAGCCCCACCAGGACGATGCGTATGACGTCGGTCCACTCGATCTGCTCGAGGATCCCCTCGCCCGTGCGGGCGTCGGAGGAACCGCCGGTGCCGGAGAGCTCGTCGGACTCGTCGACGGGCAGTGCCGGCGTCGATGCCGACGGCGCCGAGGCGGGCGGGGACACGTGGGCAGCGGATGGGTGAGCCGTCATACAGGGACTCCTCGCAAGGGGGACGGGAAGGACTCCGCGGAGCGGGCCGGAGAGCACCACCCAGGAATCTACCGATCATTCATGCGGCTCGACAGTGTATGAGAGGACTAGTGACGCGCAGGACGCCGCCGACGGGCCCATGGGGAGGTGGGCCCGGCGGCGGCGTCCGGGAGACTGGGCGCTCAGGCGGCGCCGGCGAGCGCCGCCTGAGCGCTGTCGGACATCGGCCCTACTCGACGACGTCCTCGTCGACCCAGTCCAGGGTGCGCTGGACGGCCTTGTTCCAGTTGCGGAAGAGCCGCTCGCGCTCGGCCTCCTCCATGGTCGGCTCCCAGCGCTTGTCCTCGGCCCAGTTGTCGATGACGTCCTGGGTGCCCGACCAGAAGCCCACGGCGATACCGGAGGCGTAGGCGGCCCCCAGCGCCGTGGTCTCGGCGACCTTCGGACGCACCACGGGCACGCCCACCTGGTCGGCCTGGAACTGCATGAGCAGCTCGTCGCGGGTCATGCCGCCGTCGACCTTCAGCTCGGTGAGGGCCTGTCCCGAGTCGGCGTTCATGGCCTCGAGGACCTCGCGGGTCTGGTAGGCGGTCGACTCCTCCACGGCCCGGGCGATGTGCGCCTTATTGACGTAGCGGGTCAGGCCTACCAGGGCGCCGCGGGCGTCGGGACGCCAGTGCGGGGCGAACAGCCCGGAGAAGGCCGGCACGAAGTAGGCCCCGCCGTTGTCCTCGACGCTGGAGGCCAGGGCCTCGATGTCCTTAGAGTCGGCGATGATGCCCAGGTTGTCGCGCAGCCACTGCACCAGTGAGCCGGCCACGGCGATCGAGCCCTCCAGGGCGTAGACGGCCGGCTCGTCCCCGATCTGGTAGCACACGGTGGTCAGCAGCCCGTTCTCACTGCGCACCGGGGTGGTGCCAGTGTTCATGAGCATGAAGCAGCCGGTGCCGTAGGTGTTCTTGGCCTGGCCCTTCTCGAAGCAGGCCTGCCCGAAGGTCGCAGCCTGCTGGTCGCCGAGGATGCCGCTGATGGGTGTGTCCACCAGCAGACCGTTCTTGCGGCCGTGGCCGAAGACGCCGGAGGAGGGGCGGATCTCGGGGAGCATGGAGACGGGGATGCCCATGTCCGCGCAGATCTCCGGGTTCCAGTCCAGGGTGTCGATGTTCATGAGCATCGTGCGCGAGGCGTTGGTGACGTCGGTGGCGTGCACGCCGCCGTTGACCCCGCCGGTGAGGTTCCACAGCGTCCAGGTGTCCATGGTGCCCATGAGGAGGTCGCCGGCCTCGGCGCGCTCGCGGGCGCCCTCGACGTTCTCCAGGACCCAGGCGACCTTGGGGCCGGCGAAGTAGGTGGCCAGACCCAGGCCGACGCGGTCCTTGTACTTGTCCGGGCCGTCCTCGCCGGCCAGGCGGTCGCAGATCCTCTGGGTGCGGGTGTCCTGCCAGACGATGACGTTGTAGACGGGCTCGCCGGTGTTCTTGTCCCACACGACGGCGCTCTCGCGCTGGTTGGTGATGCCCACCGATGCGATCTCGTGGCGGTTGATCTGCGCCTTGACCAGCACCCCGCCGACAACGGAGCGGATGTTGTCCCAGATCTCGTTCGCGTCGTGCTCGACCCAGCCGGCGCGCGGGAAGATCTGCTCGTGCTCCTTCTGGTCGACGGCGACGATCCCTCCGTCGTGGTTGAACAGGATGGCGCGTGAGGAGGTCGTCCCCTGGTCGATGGCCAGGACGTACTTCTTCTCAGTGCTGTTGGGGCTCACAGGAATGTCCTTTCACTGCGGTGTGAGGGGGCGGTGGTGAGGGCTGCGCTCGGCAGCGATTGCGGATGCGGTACGGGGGTCGTGCGGACTCAGAACAGCCCGGCGACGTGGGGGACGATGAGCCCGGCGGCGACGGCGCCGATGATCGGGCCGACGACCGGGACCCAGGAGTAGGCCCAGTCCGAGTCGCCCTTGCCGGGGATCGGCAGGAGGGTGTGGGTGATGCGCGGGCCCAGGTCGCGGGCCGGGTTGATGGCGTAGCCGGTGGGACCGCCCAGGCTCATACCGATGACGACGACGACCAGGGCCACGGCCAGCGGGCCCAGGCCCGAGGGGGTCTTGCCCGAGGCGATGATCCAGGCCAGCAGGACGAAGGTGCCCACGGCTTCGGTCACGACGTTCCAGCCGTAGGAGCGCACCGCCGGGCCGGTGGCGAACACGGCGAGCTTGCTGGCGGCGTCGGCCTCCTGGTCGAACTGCTTCTTGTAGGACAGCCAGACGGTGGCGGCACCCGCCATGGCGCCCACCATCTGGGCGGCGATGTAGACGGGGATGGTGGTCGCCGTCGCTGGGATCCCGTCGGCCAGGTCTCGTCCGGCGACCGCCAGGCCGATGGTCACGGCCGGGTTGAGGTGTGCGCCGGTCTTGTAGCCGGCGTACACACCCACGAAGACCGCCAGTCCCCACGCCATGGTGATGACGATCCAGCCGCTGTCCTTGGCCTTGGAGGTGGGCAGCAGGACACCGGCGACGACGCCGCAGCCCAGAAGAATGAGGAGGAACGTCCCCAGGGCCTCCGAGGCGAAGATCTGGGTCAGGGTCGCAGACATGTGCGGCTCTCTTTCTGCACGACGGTGTGCGGGTCTATTCGGGACTGCGAGGTCCGGTGTGTTGGTGGTGGGTGGTCGCGGTGCCCGCCTCCACGGGAACTGACGGGCGCCACGGGGATCCCGCGGGCCGAGCGGTACCGGGTGCGGTCCGCTCGGCCAGCAGGAGGCTAGATCGGCTCGGTGATGTGCGCCACTGCGGCGGCGTCAGTCAGCTCGGCCTCGGCCGCGGCGATCTGGGCCACGCGCTGGGCGTAGGCCTCCTTCTGGGCGGCGACGTCCTTCTCGGACCAGTTCAGCAGCGGCGCCATGATCGCCAGGATCTCGTCGGCGGCGGCCAGGCCCCGGTCGCGGCGTGAGAGGTCCAGTCGCACCCGGCGCAGCAGGACGTCGTCGAGGCTCTCGGCGCCTTCGTGGGTGACGGCCCAGGCGACCTCGGCGCGCAGGTAGGTGGGGGCCTCCGCCAGCGGCTCGCCCAGGTGCGCCTCGGGGCCGGCGGCGTCGATGGCCTCCAGCAGGGCCGGGGTCTCGTCGCCGTAGCGGTCCAGCAGGTGGGTGACCCGTGCCAGGGTCCAGCCGCGCTCGCCGGCGATCCGTCCGGCCCGCTTGGCCAGGGCGTGGTAGCCGGCCGCACCCACCAGGGGCACTCCTGCGTGGCGCAGGGGTGGGCGTGGGCCAGGGCCTCGCCCAGGGCGTGGTCGACGGCGTCGGCGGCCATGACCCGGTAGGTGGTCAGCTTGCCCCCGGCGATGGCGGTCAGCCCCGGGGCGATCCGGGTGACCGTGTGCTCGCGGGAGACCTTCGTGGAGGCGGCCTCCGCGCCCGGCTTGAGCTTGGGCTGGAGCAGGGGGGGCGCAGCCCCGCGTAGACGCCGATGATGTCATCGCGGGTGATGGGCCGCGACAGCACGGAGTTGGCGTGCTCGAGGATGTAGTCGACATCGGCGGCGGTGGCCACGGGCTTGGAGACGTCCAGGTCCCAGGGGGTATCGGTGGTGCCGATGACCCAGTACTCGGGCCAGGGGATGATGAACAGGACCGACTTCTCGGTGCGCAGGAAGACGCCGGTCTCGGCGTCGATGGCCTCCTTGGGGACCACGATGTGGATGCCCTTGGAGGCCAGGACCTTCAGACCGCCGGCGTCGGTGGCCAGGTCCTGGACGTCCTCGGTCCACACGCCTGCGGCGTTGATGGTGCGCCTGGCCCGGATCTCGTGGGCGGTGCCGGTGGTCAGGTCGGTGATGCGGGCGCCGTGGACGTGGCCGCGCTCGTCGGTGAGGAAGCCGGTGACCTTCGTGCGGTTGGCGGCCAGTGCCCCCAGGCCGACGGCGGTGCGCACCAGGTCGATGACCAGGCGGGCGTCGTCGACCCGGGCGTCGAAGAAGCGGATGGAGCCGGCCAGGCCGCTGGTGTCCAGGGAGGGGGGCCAGGGCGGAGGTGCCCTTGCGGCCCAGGTGGCGCTGGATCGGCACGGTCTTGCGGCCTCGGGCGCCGGCCAGGGCCAGGGCGTCGTACATGCCCACGCCGACGGCGGAGTAGGAGCGCTCGTAGTGGTGCTTGAGCGGCCACAGGAAGGGCTGGGCCTTGACCAGGTGCGGCGCGGTGGTGCTCAGCAGGCGGCCGCGCTCGGTGAGGGCCTCGTGCACGAGGGCGAAGTTGAGCTGGTAGAGGTAACGCAGGCCGCCGTGGACGAGCTTGGACGACCACGAGGAGGTGCCCGAGGCCCAGTCACCCATCTCCACGATGCCGGTGCGCAGGCCGCGGGCCGCGGCGTCCAGGGCGATGCCGGCGCCGGTGACGCCTCCGCCGACGACCAGCACGTCCAGGCCCTCGGCTGAGCACATCTCCTCCAGGGCGTGCTCGCGCTGGGGGGCGTTGAGCGCGGTGTCGTGGGTGGGGGCGGGGTAGGAGGGCGAGGCTGGAGCGGTCGGGCCGGAGCTGCGGACGGAGGACTTCTTGGAGGAGGGCTTGCGGGTGGAGGTCATGGCTCCTGGGCTCCTACGTGTCGTGAGGTCGAACTGATGGGGCTCTACGGGGCCGGTCGGCGTTGACCGGGGTGCCGGACCGGATGCAGACCGAGTCCCGGCTTCCGGTGCCGGGGCCCGCTGCGTTCCGTCGCGCTCGCACGGCCCTTCTGTGGTGACGGGCACCACTGTCCGTGGCGTATGGGAGAATGCGCAAGATATGTGCACTAATGTGCAGATGGCTTTTCGAGGTATCCACAAGAATGTCCGCTTATCTATGTGGGCAGTCCTCCTCGCCAGGACATCCGACGTCGTACGCGGGAGGATCGTGCCCTCCCGCTGTGTGGAACGGCCCCCGTCGTCGACGGGAGGAGAAGGAGGATGGCGTGACTGGCAGAACCGCTTCTGATGCGGCCGGGCGCGCGGTGAGCACCGCCGACCCCGGTGGCCTCCTGCGTGCCTATGAGGCGGCCTCCATGTACTACGTCCAGGGCGAGACGATGGAGGTGATCGCCCACCACCTGGGGGTGTCGCGCTCGACCGTCTCCCCGGCTCCTGGCGCGTGCCCGCCAGGAGGGCATCGTGCGGGTCAGCCTCGTCCAGCCCGGTGGCGCAGGCTCTCTGGAGGGGCGGATGGCGCAGGTCTTCGGGGTCCGCACGCACATCGTTCCCGGTGCGCGAGGGCACCACGGAGATCCACCGTCTCCAGCAGGTCGCCCTCAGTCGCCGCCGCGCGCATGGTCGACCTCATCGAGGCCCCTGGCCGAGCAGGGCGGGAGCGGAGGGACTGATAAGCCGGGACCGGCTGGCTCCGACGACGAGACCCCCCGTGGGCCTGCCGGGGCCGCCCAGGACGCTGGTGCAGGAGGCCTCGTCGTCGGCGTCGCCTGGGGCACCACCATGTCGGAGGTCAGCGCCGCCCTGCCCTCGCGCCCCGTGCCGGGACTGACCGTTGTCCAGCTCAACGGCGCCTCGGATCCCGTGCGCGAGGGGCCCAGCGCCGGTGAGGTGCTCTCCCGGATGCGTCTGTCACTGGGGGCGCGCACGATCTCCTTCCCGGTGCCGGCCTTCTTCGACCATGTGGCCACCCGCGAGGCCATGTGGTCGGAGCGCTCGGTCAAGCGGGTCCTGTCGGTGGCGCGGCGCGCGAGCCTGGCCGTCTTCGGGGTCGGCGCCCTCGACGCCCTCAACGGGGCCCTGCCCTCCCAGGTCTATAAGGGCGGCCACCTCACCGCCCGGGACCAGGCGGTCCTGCGTCGCCAGAACGTGGTGGGGGACGTGTGCACCGTCCTGCTGCGCGCCGACGGCTCCTGGCGCGACGTCACCCTCAACGCCCGGGCCACCGGCCCGACTCCCGCCCAGCTCGCCCGCATCCCGCGCCGCCTGTGCGTGGCCGCGGGAACCGGGAAGGCCCGTGCCCTGCTGGCTGCGCTGCGCGCCCGGACCGCTACCGATCTCGTCGTCGACGACGCCACCGCCCGCGCCGTCCTGGAGCTCGCCGAGGCCCGCGGCCAGAAGGGAGACGGTTCTCGATGAGCCGTGAACGTGGCAGGATGTGGGCCCGGATCGCGCTGCGGTCTGCGCACGGTCCCGATATCGCCGGTGGAGCACCGGCTCGCGGGGCCTCAGACCAGAACTGAGTCCTACTGAACCCCTACTGAACACGGACGACGATGAACAGCACTGCTGTCATGACAGATGAGCACCTGCCCGCCGGCCGGGCGGCACACCGGGTCGAGCTCTACGGGGCCGACGGCTCGCGCCGCATCCTGCGGCCGGCGCGCCCGGCGGACGTGCGGGCCATCGCCGAGCTGGTGCGTCCCTACGCCGAGCGCCGTGTCCTGGTCTCCAAGGACCTCATCTCCTACTTCGAGGACATTCAGGAGTTCATCGTCGCCGAGGAGATCCCCGGCGTTGTCGGGCCCGGTGGGGGCGACGGTGGAGAAATGCCGGCCGCGCCCAGGATCTTGGGCTGCGGGGCGCTGCACGTCATGTGGGACGACCTCGCCGAGGTGCGCACCCTGGCCGTCCACCCCGATGCCGTGGGGACCGGACTGGGGTCGGCCATCCTGCGTGAGCTCATCGCGCAGGCCCGGGAGATGGGGCTCAAGCGGGTGTTCTGCCTGACCTTCGAGGAGTCCTTCTTCGGCGCTCACGGATTCGAGCCGATCGAGGGCACCCCGGTGGGGGCGGACGCCTTCTCCGAGATGCTGCGCTCCCACGACGACGGCCTGGCCGCCTTCCTCGACCTGGCGCGGGTCAAGCCCAACACCCTGGGCAACACCCGCATGCTCCTGCACCTGTGAACCGACCGCCTTGAGTGGTGCCGCTCGCTGCGAAGGGCCGTGGTTCTGTGCGGCTTCATGATCGGGCGCGATCCTTCCGGACCAGCAGTCGATAACCCGATCACCATTGGGGAGCCCCTATGATCCGCAACGGTCACGAATGCGTCATCAACGCCCCCATTGAGCCTCTGCACGACGCTGTCGTCGAGGACCTTCTCGACAATGCCGAAGGTGAGACCACCGGCGCAGTCATCCGTCCCGCGGCATGGTCCCCGCGGGTGAGGGTGCTGCACCGCCTCACCGCTGGTGGATAGCCGCTGAGGGCGACCAAGGGGCGATGGGGAGTTCCGCCCGGGGCAGGATCGGGACCGTCGCTGTAGCCTGCGAAAGCGCCATCTGATCCCTCCAAGAACCCTTAAGGAAAATGCTCATGAGGCAGCCGCTGGCCAACGATCCCAATGGTCGACCCGTCCAGTGCAGTGATCCTGCCCAGCGGATTCCGAGGCGGCGTCATGAGGTGCCACCGATCTCACCTATCGCGGAGAAGCTGGTGCGCCGAACCGCACTCACCGGCTCCGGCTGGATCGTGTTCATTTTTTGTGGCATCCCAGGGCTGTACCTGCTGAACATAGCGCGACTCCTCGTGGGGGAATGGGGTGGTGCTTTTTTCACGGCGCTGATACTCGGGCTGTTGCTCCTTGTCCCTGTCGCGGTGGCGGCCTCGAGGAGGACGCAGTTCGATGCGGATGGGATCCATGTGCGGGGACTGTGGAGTGCGCACGACGCCCCTTGGCCCCGATCCCGAAGCGGGCTGGTCGTCCAGTGGCCGGCTAAGAACCCGGTCTTGGGATTCTTCATCATGGCCTTCGCCGGACTCTTCATCATGATTCTGATACTCGTGACCAATGGGGATCTGAGTCTGGATGAGTTCCCCGGCATGAATCTAGCCGCTCAGACCTACGTCCTTGATTCCGAGGGAGAGGCCGTCTGGCTTGCAGGAATGTCGCGCCGAGGATTGTCCAGGTCCGGCATGGAGCGCAGAAGCTCGGCGGAGCTGGACCGGATCTGGAACTGGGCCGTGGCTCGCGGCTACACCTGGGAGACGGACGCAGACGCGAGTCCTGAGCGCCTCCGCGCTGAATGAGAAAGGACCGCGAGGACCATGCGGATCACTGCGGTCCGCCTCGTCTCCGGGGGCGATGGGGAGTTCCGCCCGGGGCGGGATCAGGGGCCGTCGCTGTAGCCTGACGGGGCCTTGTCGCATTCCCACATCCGAAGACCCCTTGAGGAACGTGCTTATGAGTCAGCCACCGGTCAATGGCCCCTATGGCCAGTCCGACCCGCACGGGCCGTACGGTCAGCCCGGCCCGTGTGGTGATCCCGCCCAGCAGAACCCCTACGGTCAGGCCGGTGCCCCTGGACCTCAGGCTCAATACGGGCAGGAGGGCCAGGCCGCTGCCGCGCAGTACGGTCACCCCGGTCCTCAGGCCCAGTACGGGCAGCAGACCGGACAGCCCGCAGGGACTCAGCCGGCTTCCTACGGCGTCGCGGGCGCGCAGCAGTCCTCCTCGGCCCCGCAGTACGACTACCAGCCCTCCCAGCTCAGCCCCATCCCCGTGTATCAGGACAGGCTGGTCCTCAGGGCCACGGCAACGACCGCCAGCCGCATCCAGTTCCTCGTGGGCGGCGGTTTCGGGTTGGTGTGCCTGGCTGGTGCGGTCTGGAACCTCATCTACCTCGGTGATGGGGGAACGATCACAGCCTTCGTCATCCTGCTGCTGCTCGGGCTCTTTGTGTTGCTCGCCGTTGCGCTCGTCATGTCGGTGCGCACGGTTCTCGACGCCACCGGCATCCACATCGGGGCCGGCGGCAGAGGCCACAACATTCCCTGGCCCCGGTCGCGCACGGGGCTGTTCGTCAAGGTCTCCGGTGCGCCGGCGGCCCTGAACGCCGCCGGCAGGATCCAGATCCGTCACGCCGAGGGCCACGTCGTAGCCCCCGACGGCAAGGCCGTCGCCCTGGCCGGACTGACGTGGTCCGGCGTCAGCGCCCAGGCGCTGGAGAACAAGGGCGCCGCTGAGCTGGACCGCATCTGGGAGTGGGCCGTCGCGCGCGGATACACCCAGGAGACGGGCGAGTACGTCGAGCTCAACGGCGTCCTGGGCGTCCAGCAGGGACTCCGGGCGAGGCAGGAGCGCCGTCAGGGCCTGGGGCGTCCCTGAAGAAGGGGGTTGTCACAACGCCCAAGAGTTCCGGGCGTTGTGGTGCCTGACGCCGGTGCGGTGCTGATGTCCGCTGGGCGGACGGCTGCGACCCGCCAGTCCGCCCTCATCGGAGCCTCCAAGCCGTTGCCGCTACGGTGTCCCCGTGCCAGCCCGTCCCGCCCCCGACGACACGCTCACTGCCGTGACCCCGGCCAAGCCGGTGCCGCCGCCGGCCGATCCGGTTGAGCCCCCGGCGCAGGACGTCATGGCCTGGTATGACGTCCACGCCCGCGATCTGCCGTGGCGCCGGCCCGGTACGACGCCGTGGGAGGTCCTCGTCTCGGAGGTCATGAGCCAGCAGACCCCGGTGGCCCGCGTCATCCCCGCCTGGCAGGAGTGGATGCGGCGCTGGCCCGGCCCCACTGAGCTCGCCCAGGCCCCCCACCGCCGAGGTGCTGCGGGTCTGGGGGCGCCTGGGCTACCCGCGCCGTGCCCTGCGGCTCATCGAGTGCGCCCGCAGCGTCGTCGATCAGCACGGCGGCGTCCCTGCCCGACGATCTCGATGCCCTCCTGGCCCCTGCCCGGGTGGGGGAGTACACGGCCGGCGCGGTCCTGGCCTTCGCTCACGGTCGGCGCGCCCTCGTGCTGGACACGAATGTCAGGCGGGTCCTGGCCCGCGCCGTCGGAGGCCAGGCCCTTCCCGCCCCCAGCCTCAACCGGGCCGAGCGCGAGCGGGCACTGAACCTGCTGCCCGACGACGACCCCGCCGCCGCCCACTGGTCGGTGGCTGTCATGGAGCTCGGCGCCCTGGTGTGCACCGCCCGGGAACCGGACTGCGGCGCCTGCCCGTGGCGGGCGAGCTGCGCCTGGCTGGCCGCCGGCCGCCCCGCGGACATCCATGCGGGCCGACGTCGCAGCCAGGCCTGGCACGGCACCGACCGCCAGGCCCGCGGACTGGTCATGGCCCGCCTGCGGGAGGCCGCCGACGGGCAGTCCGTCGACGCAGGTGAGCTCGTGGCCTGCGCCACCAGGGTGGGTGTGCGATCCTCCGGCGGTGCTCCCGATCCCGATCAGCCCGCACGCGCCCTGGCCACGCTCCTGGCCGACGGGCTCATCGCCACCGATGATGACGGCGCCACCTACCGGCTTCCCTAGCCGAGTACCGAGTCGGCGTATTGAATGCACCGATCTGCGCACCGCCGGGGCGGGGCGCTCACGGTCCTGGGGCCATGACGCCGGTAGAGTCGTGACCATGGCCAAAGGACGCGGACGCAACCATGGGGAAAGCGCAGGACGACGAGGCTCGGCCCGTCGCGGTGCGAGTTCCTCATCAGGGCGCTCGTCCTCGGGCTCCCAGTCCCGGCCCCTTCGCCCGGGTGGGGCCGGCGGCGGGCCGCGATCGGGCGCCGGACAGTCCTCCTCGGCCAGGTCCTCCCAGGCCAAGGGGCGCGGGGGGCGCGCCTCGGGAGCCAAGTCGACCGGACATCCCCTGCACTCGGGGCAGACGAGCAGGCCCGCCGGCGGGCACTCGGGCAAGTCCTCCCAGGCGGGTAAAGGAGCGCAGAGAGGACAGGTCGGCAAGAACCGTCGGCCCTCCCAGGGCGCTCAGGGGCCCTCGCCGGCACGCTCACGGCAGGCCGCTCCGGGAACCGCCCGCTCCGCCCGGACGAGGCTCGACTCAGGCCGCCCGTTCTGATCGTCGTCGAAACAGGCTGGGGCAAGGGCATCCAGTGGGCCCACATCGGCGGCGGGCGGCTCACCGGCGCCCCCGACTCGATCCCGCAAGGCCCGGACCAGCCCCGCAGCGGACGCCTGCGCAAGCCGATCCCGCCTCAGCCCCGTTACGGTCTGCGCCGTGCCCTGGTGCTGGGCGGAGTCCTCCTGCTCCTCCTCATCCTCATCGTGACCGTTGTTGTCGGCTACCTCTGGGTTCGCAACACCATCCGCAGCCAGGATGAGGAGCGCGCCGCCGCTCAGGTGCACACCGTCTATCCGACGCCGGGAACCTGCGACGCATCAACCCTGTCGAACACAGTTCAGGGACCCGAGTCCGTCGGTGTCGGCACCGGGGCGACCTTCTCCATCTCCCTGGTCAACAACGGCTCGACGCCCTGTCTGCTCGACGTCGGAAGCCAGGCCCTGGGAGTACGGGTCTCCTCGGGCTCTCAGCAGGTGTGGGACTCCGTCACGTGTCCCGTCGGACAGACTGAGCGAGACCTTCTCCTGCCTGTGGGGAAGGCCGCGGATGTCACCGTGACCTGGAACGGCAACGCGGCCACCTCCGACTGCGCGGTCTCCAATGCCGCGCCGGCCTCCCCGACCAGTGCGTCGGCCTCCTCCACGCCGAGCGCCCCCGGCGGCTCCTCTGCGAGTCCCTCGGCGGGCCAGGCGCAGACCGCCCCCGGCAGTGCCGCGGGCGCGGGAACCTACCGTTTCCGCTTCGTCATGGGGGGCAAGGACCTGACTGAGGACCGGGTCTTCGTCGTCGGCTGACGGCATGCTGCGGTCGGAAGGCCCCAGGGGCGGCCGGTGAAGGTCACCGCGGTACCGAGGGGCTCAGGAGTAGCGCTCGACGACGGAGATCTCCGCCAGCCGTGACAGCCCGTCGCGCAGGGTTCGAGCCCGCTGTGCGCCAACGCCCTCGACGGCCTCAAAGGCTCCTCAATGGTGGCGCCGAGGACCCCCTGCAGGGACCCCCACTGCTCGACGACGGCGCGCGCCGTCACCACGGGCAGGCGCGGGATCTTGGACAGGATCCGCAGGCCGCGCGGGGAGACCTGAGCGTCCAGGTCCTGGCCGTCGATGCCGCCCAGGCCCATGGAGCGCGCCACCATTGCCAGGTCCAGGAGGGCGGGGGAGCCCACCCACTTCAGGCGTGCGTCCACGGTGGCCGTGTCCAGGCCCTCGGGCAGGTAGTCCTCCAGGAGGAATCCGTGTTCAGCGAGCAGGCCCCGGGTCAGGCTCCTCGACCTGGAGGGCCAGAAGGCGGCCGTCGGTACCGAGGCTCGAGGACGTAGGAGTCGATGTCGGCGGAGATGCGGCGAACCATCTCCATGAGCTGGAGTACCGAGGTGACGTCACGGACGGTGACGAGGTCCTCGATCTCCAAGGAGTCCAGTCCGGCGGAGGTCTGGTCGAGGCGGGCCTTGTAGCGCTCAAGGGCGGACAGGGCCTGGTTGGCGCTGGCCAGGATCGACTCGCTGGGCTCCAGGACATGGCGCTTGCCGTCGACGTACAGGGAGATGATCCGCATCGACTGGCTCACGGAGATGACCGGGTATCCGGTCTGGCGGGCCACACGCTCGGCGGTGCGGTGACGCATACCCGTCTCCGAGGTCTGGATCGAGGCGTTGGGCAGCAGCTGGACGTTGGCGCGCCGGATCCGGGCGGTGTCCATATCGACGACGACGCCGCCGTCCATCTTGGCCAGCTCGCGCAGACGGGCTGCGGAGAGCTCGACGTCCAGGTGAAAGCCGCCTGAGGAGATGGCCTCCACGACCGGGTCGAAGCCCAGCACGATGATCGCCCCGGTACGTCCGCGCAGGATCCGCTCCAGGCCATCACGCAGGACGGTGCCGGGAGCGACGAGCGCAAGCGTCTCGCGCAGCTGGCCAGCGGCCTCGATCATCATCTCTCCTGATCTCGCGGTGTCCTGGGAAGGGAACGCACCGTGTGCCTGCCGGGGAGCGGACGGTGCTCTGGACCTTCGGGTTTCACGGCATCTGGTTGAGCGTGCGCACCCCGGTGCTCACGACCCCATGGTATCGGCAGGCGGGCCGACCTTCGGAGAGGGCCTTCCCACACTGGACCAGTCGGTCTGTTGGCGGCGCATGGCCGATCCGTCGACTGCTCATCCCCCGCGGCCGGCCCCTCGCCTCGTGTGATGGCACCCGTCAGCCTCGTGGGAGCGCCGCCCCATGGCCTCACCCACGTGCGCGACCGGAAGGACCTGCATCCCGGCGACCTCGCGCAGCTCGGTCGAGCCCGCCAACGGCACGATCGCCCGGTCGAAGCCGAGACGGGAGGCCTCCGCCAGGCGCCGCTGGATGCCGACGGTGGCACGCACCTCACCGGTGAGCCCCACCTCGCCGAAGGCCACGAGGCCTGCGGGAGTGGGCAGGTTGCGCGCGGCCGAGACCACGGAGACGGCCACTGCCAGGTCCGTGGCCGGCTCGACGGCGCGGGCCCCGCCCACGGTGGAGACGTAGACGTCCGCGCTGGAGGTGTCCACCCGCAGCCTGGCGCTGAGAACCGCCAGCGCCATGGCCGTGCGCGAGTGGTCCACCCCGGAGGTGGTGCGCCGCGGGGAGCCGGCATTGGTGGGGGCCACGAGCGCCTGGATCTCCACCGGCATGGGACGGCGACCCTCCAGGGTGACCGTGGCGCAGGTGCCCGGCACCTCGGAGCGGGCGGCGGACAGGAACAGGCCCGAGGGGTCCGCCAGCCCCACGATGCCCCGCTCGCCCAGGTCGAAGCAGCCGACCTCATCGGTGGGGGCCGTAGCGGTTCTTGACAGCCCGCAGCAGCCGTAGACGAGCGTGGCGGTCACCCTCGAACTGAGCGACGACGTCGACCAGGTGCTCCAGGACCCGGGGCCCGGCGATCCCGCCGTCCTTGGTCACGTGCCCCACGAGCAGCACCGGGATACCGCGTTCCTTGGCCACCGCGATGAGTGCGCCGGCCACGGCCCGCACCTGGGTGACGCCCCCGGCACTGCCCTCGACCTGGGCCGAGGCGATGGTCTGGACCGAGTCCACCACCAGCAGCGACGGCCCCTGCCGCCTCCACGTGCCCCAGCAGGGCCCCGAGCTCGGTCTCCGCGGCCAGGAGCAGCCCGGGATCCAAGGCGTCGATACGCTCGGCCCGCAGCCGCACCTGCGAGGCCGACTCCTCCCCGGTGACGTAGAGGACCGGACCGTCCCCGCGCCCGCGTGCCACGGCGGCGGCCTTCGCGGCGACGTCGAGCAGCAGCGTGGACTTGCCGACGCCGGGCTCGCCGGCCAGCAGCACGACGGCGCCCGGCACGATCCCGCCGCCCAGGACCCGGTCCAGCTCACCCACCCCAGTGGGGCGGGCCCTGGCCTCCGTGGCGCTGACCTCCCCGATGGGGCGGGCGGCCACTGTCGGTCTCACGGCACCGGCGGTCAGAGCGCCGCCGGCACCCCCACCCGGGGCGCCGGCGGCCTGGGTCTCCTTCCAGGGTTCCCCACTCGCGGCACTCCCGGCACTGGCCCATCCACTTGGGGCTGGACCAACCGCACTCGGTGCAGCAGTAGGAGACCTTGGGGGCCTTGGGACTCTTCGATGCGGGCATGACGGGAGACTAGCGGGCCCCACCGACATCTATTCAGGCGTCTGCCGGGCGCCTTCTGGGCCTCAGTAGCCGACCGAACCGGTCTGCCACGGCTGCCCGCTGCGACCGGAGGACTGCTGATTCCGAGGATCCTGGCCGGTAGGGGCCTGCCCGTACTGCGGCTGCTGGGATCGGCCGTCCTGGCCCGATGACGGCACCTGGGCCGGCTGCTGAGGCTGACCGTACGGGGCCTGCTGCGGAGCGCCGGGAGCTACCTGCTGACTGGGCGTGTGGCCGTAGCCGGTGCTCTGCGGTGCCATCGGCTGGGCAGCCGGTTGTCCGTATTGGGGCTGTCCGTACTGGCCCTGCTGAGGGACCTGCCCTCCCTGGAAGTGCGGTGCCACGTAGCCGGGCACCAGGTGGGGGGACTTCCTGGCCAGGGCCGCGTCGGCGAGCCTCCCGATCGCCAGAGCACCGACAACGGGAAGAATGAAGACCAGGTAGGGGATACGTACCGAGCCCTCGGCGTTCGTAACGATTCCGATGAAGATCGCGATGTCGATGATGATGCCGATCACGACCATGGCGGTCATGATGAGCAGGTAGTAGCGCGTGCGCAGGGGCTTGTCCTCGCCGGAGTCATTGGCGTGAGGGAGCTGGGGGTTGTTCTGAGCGGGTGGCTGTGTGCTCATGAGAAAGGGCCTCTTCTATGTCTGGAGTCGTTGTGACGGAGTGCGCCAGGTGCGCGTCTGGTTCCCAGCGTGCCCAAAATCGGCCGGCAGGTCACTCTCTCATGATGGGGAGGGGTACCCCCGTGACATACATTTCCATCATTTTGAGCCGGGCGTTTTTTGCGTGGCCCTACGGTCAGTCCGTTGGGCCCCGCAAAAAAACGCCCGGCTCAGTGGTGGTGGGCGGAGTAGGCGTCAGCTGCGGGTGCGGGCCAGTGCCTGGCGAGCCCGCTCAGCGACGTTCTGCCCGGTGAAGCCGTACTCCTCGAACAGCGCGGAGCCGGCGGCGGAGGCGCCGTAGTGGTCCAGGGAGACGATCTCACCGGCGTCACCGACGATCTCGCGCCAGCCCAGGGCGATGCCCGCCTCGACGGCGACCTTGGCGGTGCCGGCCGGCAGCACCTGGTCGCGGTAGGCGGCGTCCTGCTGGGCGAACCACCCAGGCAGGGGGCGGAGACCACTCGGGTGGGGGTGCCCTGCTCCTGGAGGATGTCTCAGGCGGCCACGGCAACCTCGACCTCGGAGCCGGTGGCGACCAGGACGACCTCGGGACTCGTCTGTCGGCCATCTGCTCCGGTGGCTTCGGCCAGGACGTAGGCACCGCGGCGCACGCCCTCGGCCGCAGCGGTGGCGGAGGCACTCACGGTGAGGTTCTGACGCGACAGGGCGATGCCGGCCGGCTCGTCGTGACGGCGGAGGATCTCGGCCCATGCCGCGGCGGTCTCGTTGGCGTCCCCGGGGCGCACCACGGCCAGGCCCGGGATCGCGCGCAGCGCCGCCAGGTGCTCGACGGGCTGGTGGGTGGGGCCGTCCTCGCCGACCCCGATGGAGTCGTGGGACCACACGAAGACCGGCCCGATCCCCATGAGTGCCGCCAAGCGCACGGCCGGGCGCATGTAGTCGGAGAACACCATGAAGGTGCCTCCGTAGGGGCGGGTGAGCCCGTCCAGTGCGATCCCGTTGAGGATCGAGCCCATGGCGTGCTCGCGCACACCGAAGTGGATGGTGCGCCCGAAGGGTCCATCGCCCTCGGACTGCGCCAGGGAGGTGGGAAGGAAGGAAGGCTCGCCGGCCATGGACGTGTTGTTCGAGCCGGCCAGGTCCGCCGACCCGCCCCACACTCGGGCGCCACGCCGGCCAGGGCGGAGAGCACCTTGCCCGACGCCGCACGGGTGGCCAGTGACTCACCCACCTCCCAGGTCGGCAGGGCCGCCTCCAGGTCCTCGGGCAGGCGGTGGGCCTCAAGGCGATCCAGCAGTGCGGCGCCGGCGGGATTGGCCCGCTGCCAGGCCGCGAAGCGCTCGTCCCAGCCCGCTCGTGCGGCCCGGGCGCTCTCGGCGGCCTGCTTGCGGGCGTGGGAGACGACGTCGTCGGGCAGGATGAAGCTCTGCTCGGGGTCCAGGCCCAGGGCCCGCTTGAGCCCGGTGATCTCCTCGGCCCCGAGCTTGGCGCCGTGGGAGGAGGCCTGGCCCTGCTTGGTCGGGGAGGGCCAGGCGATGATCGTGTGCAGACGGATCAGCGACGGGCGCGCGCTCTCGGCGCGAGCCGCCACGACGGCCTCGTGCAGCGCCTCGAGGTTCTCCGCGTAACCGTCGGGACCGGTGCGCCAGTCGACGTCGAGCACCTGCCAGCCGTAGGCCTCGAAACGGGCCGAGACGTCCTCGGTGAAGGCGATGTCCGTGTTGCCCTCGATGGAGATGTCGTTGTCGTCGTAGATGGCGATGAGGTTGCCCAGCTGCTGGGTGCCGGCCAGGGAGGCGGCCTCTGAGGTCACGCCCTCCTGCATGCAGCCGTCGCCGAGGATCGTGTAGACGAAGTGGTCGAAGACCGACTCACCCAGTGGGGTGCTGGCATCCAGCAGCCCGTGCTCGCGGCGCGCCGCCATCGCCAGGCCGACTGCGTTGGCAAAACCCGCTCCCAGCGGGCCCGTGGTGGTCTCCACCCCGGCGACCTCGCCGAACTCGGGGTGACCCGGCAGACCGGCCGGGGATCGGAAGGCCGTGAAGCCCTCGAGGTCGATGTCGTATCCGGCCAGGAACAGCTGGATGTACTGGACTAGTGAGGCGTGCCCGATGGACAGGACGAACCGGTCCCGTCCCAGCCAGCCCGGGTCCGCCGGGTCGTGGACCATCTCACGCTGGTAGAGCAGCCACGCCACCCCCGCCAGGGAGATCGGCGTACCGGGGTGCCCCGACCCGGCCTTCTCCACGGCATCGGCGGCCAGGGCCTTGGACACTGCGATGGTCTGACGGTCGAGGTCGGTGAGCAACTGCTCAGCGCTCATAACTGAGGACTCCTTGTGCATGAGGGTGCATAGTGCTCGCGGCCGTGGGCGCCGTGACGGTGGTGCATCGCGGTGCATCTGCGGCCGGGCATCAGGGGTGATCCTTCCCGCTTCCGTGGAGCCGGGCAAGTACACGGATGAACGCGTGTTCATTCCAACTCGCCCCCGCGCCCCGCCTCATACGCTCTCCAGGAGGGACCGGGCGGTGCCCTCGTCGGTGACGAGGGCGGACAGGTAGCTCCCACGCAGGGTTGCTCGCAGGGCCCCGACCTTGTCCCGGCCCGCTGCCACGCCGATGACCAGGGGGATCTCGCTGAGCCGGGAGGGGTCCAGGCACAGGGTGCGATTGCACAGGGCCGTACGCACGTGGTTGCCCTCGGTGTCCAGGTGGTGTCCGCAGACGTGGGCGACGACGTTCTTGCGGCGGCACTCGCGCATGACGGCGGGTGTCATCCAGCGGCGCAGGAGCGGGCTGCTCGTCGTCTCCTCGACGGCGCCGACACCGGTGAGCGCCACGTCGCTGCGGGCTGCGAGCTCCAACGTGGTGGCCACCCGCTCCTCGCTGCGCACCGCGCGGGTGTTCTTCAGGGAGTCGAAGACGAGGGGGACCGGCAGCGATCGGTAGTGGCCGCCCAGGCGCAGGGCCAGGTTACGGCAGATGTCCGGGCCGTCCTCGAGATGGAAGGACTCCCCGGCCGAGCCCAGCATCGCCACCGCCGTCGACTCGGGCCAGACGCGCTCGGGCAGGTGATGGACGACGGCTCCCACGGCCCGGCCGTTGGACACGGCGATGACGCTGCGTGGTCCGCAGTGCTCCAGGAGCAGATCGCCGCACACCTGAGCGACCTCGGTGCCCGGGCCGGTCACGCCGTCGGCGCGGTCCTCGGCGACTCGTGCCTCCTTGAGCCCGAAGGCCTGCGCCAGCTGCTCCTCCAGGGCCATGAGTCGCTCGATGGGGTGGGACACAGTGACGGTGACGACGCCGTGCCGACGGGCCTCGGAGAGCATGCGCGAGACCGTGGGGCGCGAGTACCCCATCTTGCTGGCGATCGTCGCCTGGTCAAGGTTCTCGTCCCAGTAGAGGTGGGCCACCTCCAGCAGCAGCGAGGCCCGCTCCCGAGTCAGCTGTGCACACATGCGTTCATGTTATCTAATCGTGATTATCGGATCTCATGTTCTGGCAACGATTCCTTCGGGAGCGGAAAGTTGGTTGCGTCGTCAATCTGAACATTCGTTCACGACTCGTCTTCGATGTCGGTCCTGCTCTTCGTAGCGTGACGGATACGGGTGAGCACGGGCCTGCGGCGTTGCGCCGCTGCCGAAGCCCCGCCAGCACGTGACCGAAACCCGTTTGGAGGAGAAGAACTCATGGGAATCGTCCGCACTATCCACGGCGACGTCGACCCCGCAAGCCTCGGAGTCGTCAACGCCCACGACCACCTCATCCGCGTCGGTGCGGGAGAGGTCTATATCGACCCCGACCACCTCCTCATCGATGAGGACAAGGCGGTCCAGGAGGCCACCTCCTTCGTCGATGCCTCCAAGCGCTTCGCACCGGGCGCCACCATCGTCGACATGTGCCCGGCCTCGTCGGGACGCGGCGTACTCATGCTGCGCGACGTCGTCGACCGCGTCCCGGACCTGCAGGTCATCCAGGCCACTGGCTTCCACCAGCAGAAGGTCTACCTGGAGTGGCGCCAGTCCTGGGTCAACCAGTACACGGTCGCCGAGATCGCCGACCTGCTCATCGCCGACATCGTCGAAGGCGTCGACGCCAACGACTACATGGGGCCGCTCGTCAAGCGCACCGACATCCGGGCCGGCTGCATCAAGTGGGCCACCGCCTACGGCAGGATCACCGACTGGGAGGTCAAGACCGGCCAGGCCGTGGCCATCGCCTCCAAGGAGACCGGCGCACCTATCAACACCCACGTCACCGCCGGCACCTGCGGCCCCGAGCAGGCCCGCTTCCTCATCGAGCAGGGCGTCGCTCCGGAGAAGATCGCCATCGGCCACATTCAGCGCAACTGGGACCCGTGGGTCCACGAGCAGATCGTCGCCACTGGCGCCTACGTCGAGCTCGACGGCACCAACCGCATCAAGTACGTGCCCGACAATGCCCGGGTCGACCTCATCAAGACCCTGGGGGCCAAGGGCTACGGCAAGCAGATCCTCCTGGGCACCGACTCGGGCAAGGCCTCCTACCAGAAGGCCTACGGGTCGGTCTCCGGCATCGACTACGATCCGGCCGTCTTCTGCCCCCGCCTCATCAAGGACGAGGGTGTCGACCCCGCCTACGTCCAGGATCTCCTGGTGGGCAACGCCGCCACCTTCTTCGCCTTCGAGCCCCTGGCCGGCTGAGGGAGGAGCCATCACCATGACCCGGCAGCCGCCAACCCCCAGACTTCAGATCGCCCTGGACACGCTCGACCTACCCGCTGCGCTCGGCCCCCTCCAGCAGGCCGCGCCCTATGTCGACGTCATCGAGTGCGGCACCATCCTCGTCCTGTGCGAGGGCTTTCACGCCGTGCGCGCCATCCGGGCCCTCTTCCCGGACAAGCAGATCCTCGCCGACGTGCGTATCGCCGAGGCCGGTTCCAAGATCGCCCGCCTGGCCTTCGAGGCCGGTGCGGACCTCGTCTCCTGTGTGGCCGGAGCCTCCATGTCCACCATCCGCCAGGTCTGCCAGGTGGCCGACGAGGGCTCGGCGGCGAGGTCCAGGTCGAGCCTGGCCGACGAGTGGTTCGACGCCGAACGGGCCCGCGCCTGGCGCCAGGCTGGCGTCGAGCACGTCATCGTCAAGCGCTCCCGCGACCGGGAGGCCTCCGGAGACCTGTCCTGGAAGAGCGAGGACATGGACCGGGTCGACGAGCTGGCGGCCATGGGGTTCACCGTCACCATCACCGGCAGCCTGAGCCCCGTCGACCTGCCGGCCTTCGCCGGACGCGAGGTCGGCATCGTCATCGCCGGCCGGGCGATCGTCGCCGCTGAGGAGCCCGCCCACGCGGCCGCCGAGCTGCGCGCCACCCTGGAGGAGGTGTGGACATGAGCGCCGTGGCCGACCTCGAGGCCGGCATCAGTCTTGGCATCTACGAGAAGGCTCTGCGCAGCGGGCCGCTGGCGGTCTCCGGGAACCGGGTGGATGGCGAGGCCTGGCGGGTCTTCCTCGACCAGGTTCCTCACGCCGGCTTCTCCTTCCTCGATCTGTCCATCGACGAGTCCCCCGAGCGTGAGGCCCGTCTGGACTGGGACGCCGGGCAGTGCCGTACCGTGCGCCGGGCCGCCGAGGCGGCCGGGACCGATATTGGCGGAATCTGCCTGTCCGTGCACCGTCGGATCGGGCCCGGATCGGCCGACCCGGCCGTGCGCCGGCGCGCCCGCGAGGTGATGGCCCGGGGCCTGCAGGTCTGCCACGACCTGGGCGTCCCGGTCATCCAGCCTGGCCGGTTACTACTGCTACTACGAGGACCCGAACCCCGATGCCGAGCGCTGGTACGCCCAGGCTCCTGGCCGACGCCGTCCCGCTGGCCGCGCGCCTGGGCGTCGTCATGGGGATTGAGAACGTCGACGGCGACGACGTCACCTCCCTGACCAAGGCGATGGAGTTCGTCGACGCCGTCGACTCACCCTATCTCCAGCTCTACCCCGACCTGGGCAATATCGCCGAGCAGAGCCTCGACCCGGGAGCCGAGTTCGCCGCCGGAGAAGGCCACATGGTCGCGATGCACGCCAAGGACGTGCGCCCCGGCGAGCCGCGCCGCGTGGAGATGGGCACCGGTGTCGTCGACTGGGACCGCTCCTTCGAGCCTCCTGGCCGCCCAGGGCTGGAGCGGCCGCCTCATGATCGAGATGTGGAACGACGACGTTCCGGACTCCTTGAGCCGCTGTGCCGCCGCCCGCGCCTTCATCGAGGAGCGGGCCGCATCGGCGGGCATCGCCATCGTGGCGCCGTAGGGACACTCCCGCAGCGAGCGGATCCCATCGTCTCCTGACCGCCTCTCCCTACCGGACCCGCACAACCGCACCCGAACCACCATCCGAACCACGAGCGGCACCGCAGCCGCTGCAGAGGAGAATCGACAATGAGGTACGACCTGACAACCATTGGCGAGGGACAGATCCGGCTGACCTGCGAGCGCGGGGACCGCCTGGCCACCGCCCGGTCCCTGCGCATGACCGCCGCCGGCTCCGAGGCCAACGTCGCCGGGCTCCTGTCCGAGGCTCGGCCGCGCCACCGCCTGGACCACCAGGCGCCCCGCGGTGAGCCTGGCCGACCGCATCGCCCTGGAGTACTCCGCCGTCGGCGTGGACATGAGCCACGTCGTCATGACCGACGAGGGCCGCGTCGCCCTCTACTTCCTCGAGCCGGGCGAGTTCCCGCTGCCGGGCAAGGTCACCTACGACCGCGAGTACACGCCCTTCCGCAGCATCGTCCCCGAGGAGTTCGACTGGGACGCCCTGCTCGACACCCGCCTGGTCTTCCTCACCGGGATCACCGCGGCCCTGACCCCCGAGACCGCCCGGGTGGTGCGCTACGCCGCCGACGCCGCCCGGGACCGGGGGCGTCGACGTCGCCCTCGACGTCAACTTCCGCTCCCTGCTGTGGGACGGCGAGCAGGCCCGGGCCGTCCTGGAGCCGATCGCCAGGGGAGCCTCGATCCTGTTCTGCTCGCGAACCGACGCCGGTATCGTCTTCGGTGTCCCGGGCCAGGGTGTGGACGTGTGCCGCAACCTGCGCGAGGAGATCGGCGCCCCCACGGTCGTGTCCACCGACGGGCGCGCCGGGACCTACCTGTCCACCGCCTCCGAGGGCGAGCGCGTCTACGAGATCAAGTCCGTCCCCGTCATCGACCGCCCCGGGGCGGGAGACTCCTTCGTGGCCGGCACCCTGCACGGCTGGCTCGACGGCGACGTGAGCCGCGGCATCGAGATCGGCACCAAGGTCGCATCCCTGGCCTTGACCCACCACGGAGACCTCACCCACGTGCGCCCCGCCGAGCTGCTCCAGGCGCAGGGCTCTGACATCGTCCGCTGACCGGCTGCGTGCCGGTTCCACCGTAGATTGGACCGCATATGAGTACCGCATCGGGACGCGCGGCACAGGGAGCTGCCGCCATGAGCGCCCCTCGAACAGATCGACTCCCGGCCCCTGACGGGTCACCAGCGAAGCATCATCGGGCTGGCGATCGTCGCCAACGTCTCAGAGTTCTTCGACATGTTCCTCATCGGCTTCGCCGTCGTCCAGGCTCCAGAAGGAGTGGAGCCTGGGCGGCTTCGAGACCGGCGTCATCCTGGCCTGCTCCGGGCTGGGGACCGTCCTCGGATCGGTCCTGTGGGGCCGGGCCGCCGACCAGATGGGACGACGACGCACCTTCTTCTGGTGCGTCCTGCTCTTCACCATCTTCACCCTGGCCTCGGTGTTCACCCCCACCGGATGGTGGATGATGCTCGCCCTCCTGCGGGTGCTGGTCGGCGTGGGCGTCGGAGGCCTCAACATCGTCTCCATTCCTTACGTCCAGGAGTTCGTCCCCACCAGGCAGCGCGGCCTGCTGGCCGGGCTCGGCTCGGTGTTCATCCCGCTGGGGCTCTTCCTGGGGTCCCTGGGACAACGCGCCATGCATGACAACTGGCGCGGCCTCATCGCGCTGGGCGCGATCCCGATCCTCCTGCTGGCCTGGATCCGGATCGTCCCGGAGTCGCCCCGCTTCCTGCTCTCCCAGGGCCGCGAGCGCGAGGCTCGCGAGTCCATCGCCTGGGCCCTGGAGCCTGAGCCCCGACGCGGTAGGTGCCCCTGCCGCCGGTGGAGACCGAGCAGCGCATCGCCTACTCCGAGTCTGTTCCGAAGGCACCTCAGGCCTCTGCTCATCGTCTCGATCGGCTCCTTCTGCTTCATCCTGGGATCCTTCACCGTGCAGTCCTGGGGTCAGACGCTCCTGGAGGTCGGCTTCGACGACATCAACGCCGACACCGTGGGCACGCTCTTCATGGGGGTCTCCCTGGTGGACCTCCTCGGGCGTTTGGCCTCGGCCTGGCTCGCCGACCGGATCGGGCGGCGCTGGACGATGTTCTCCTTCGGTCTCATCGGGGCGGCGGGCGCGGTCATCGTGGCCCTCTCCGCCCACTGGGAGACCTCCTGGATCATCTTCTTCACCGGCATCTGCATCACCATGGGCTTCGGCGACGGCGCCTTCGGGATCCTCAACGCCTTCGGTGGCGAGCAGTTCCCCAACGACGCCCGGGGCACAGGGACTAGGGACTGGGCTACGGCATCGGGGCGATCGCCAAGATCATCGGCCCGCTGCTCATGGGGGGCGATGATCGGCTCGGACAACCTCAAGGAGCCTGGCGCACCCGCTGGCGGCCGTCTTCCCGGCCTTCCTCTTCTTCGCGGCCATGCTGGTCCTGGGCGGGTTCGTCTACCTGCTGGCCCGGGAGACCAAGGGCGAGGTCCTCGAGGACATCTGAGCCGTCCCGGCCTCCGGCGTCGTTCGAGAGCTGCCCGCTCCCACTTCTGGGATCGAGCGGAACATGAACATATGTGCGGGGGCCGGAACCCATCTGGTTCCGGCCCCCGCACGCATGAGGGCGCTTTGCACCGCCGGTCAGTGCTGGCCGTAGACGTGCTGGTATCGGTCGTTGAGGCGATCCACCATGTCGGCCGGAATCGGCTTCACGTCGCCGAGTCGCTCGGCGATGCTCATCGTGCGGGCGACCTCCTCGCACATGACGGCGGCCTTGACGGCGTCGTGCGCGTCCTTGCCAACGGTGAAGGGACCGTGGTTGGCCATGAGGACCGCCGGCGACCTCGAGCCCTCCAGGGTCTCCACGATGCCGCGGCCGATCGAGTCGTCGCCGATGAGGGCGAAGGGACCGATCGGGATGTCGCCGCCGAACTCGTCGCCCATCATCGTCAGGGGCGCAGGGGATCGGCTCGCGGCGCGCGGCCCAGGCGGTGGCGTAGGGGAGTGGGTGTGGACGACGCCGCCGACGTCATCGCGGTGCCGGTAGACGTAGGCGTGGGCGGCGGTGTCCGATGAGGGGCGTCAGCGAGGCCGGCGTCCCGTCGTCGATCTTCTCGCCGTCGAGCGTGCAGACCACCATGGTGTCCGCGGTCAGGCTCGTCGTAGGAGACGCCGGATGGCTTGATGACGAACAGGTCGGTCTTGATGGGGCCGTCGCCGCGGTCGACGATGACCCTCTCGGAGACGTTGCCGGCGGTCCATACCACCAGGCCCCACCGGGGGGAGCTCGGCGTGCAGGGCAGCCACCCGCCGTCTGGTGTCCGCAACCGCCCCCTTCGTATGCTCGTCAAGGTCGGCCAGCCTGATTCTCTCGCTCATGCGTGCGCTCCTTTGGTCGTCAGTGATATCCGGTTTCACCGACGATTCTTCGGAGCCGGCGGGCCCTCGTCACCACGCCTGACGCACGAATGTTCATAGCCGTTCCCAGGGGCTGTTGCGAAAGCAGGGTGGAGGACCTCACGCTCGCTCGTGCTGCATGAGTCCCTGCCCCCTCGTGGACGCGCACCGACCTGTTTGCTACTGGTCTCTCAATCGTCCGCGGACAGTGCGGATGACCATGAGGATGACGCCTCCCTGTGCGTCGGTCTCCTAGGTCTGCCAGGCGGTGGCCGGGTAGAAGCCTGCCTCGTTGCAGAATCCGTAGGGCGTCACCGTCGCCATCTCGTGCTGGCCACCGGTCGGGGACTCCAGGACCACCTTGCCGGTGTCCAGGTTGATGAGGCGCAGACGGCCGTCATTAAGGGCGAGGTAGAGGATGGAGCCGTAGATCGCCGCACTCTTGTAGAACTCCTTCTCGGTGGACTTCCGGGTGAGCAGCGCGGTCGCGGAGCCGTTCTTGCGGACTTGGATGTAGTCGGTCCTCCTGATGACGTATCCGTTGCTCGCGGTGAGGTTGGCGTGCTTGTCCTCCCCGTCCACCGGCAGGTCCGCCAGCTCGGTCCGCTCGCCAGTGGTGAGGTTGATGCAGAGCTCGGGGTAGGGCGGCACTTTCGTGCGGCTGTCGACGGCGTAGAGATATCCCTGGTGCACGAGCAGGGCACTCATGTTCTCGATGGGGTGAGCGACACCGTCGGCGAGCGTGACAATGGCCGTCTGGACCTTCTCGTCATCACTGAGCAGGGCCACCGCCTCACCGCCCTCCACCGCACAGAAGTTCTGGGACGTGGTGGAGGCCAGATCAAACTGTACGGACAGGTCCTTCGTTGACAGCCGCAGGGCTCGGTGCGGGACGCTGACGGTGACCAGGAGGTCGGCGCCGTCGGAGGTCAGCGTGATCGAGGAGCCGGCGCGGTACGTCGACTCCCTCGCCTTGAGGGCAAGATTCTCCCCGAGCACCGCGCTGGCGACGATGCGCCGGTCGGCCAGACGGATCTTGAGCAGACTGACTCGTCCTCGGTTCTTGGGGCGCTGGTCGACGACGTCCTCGCGACCGGTGATGAGGTAGGCGAACTCGTCGTCGCACGTACCGGCGCAGGTGAACTGCTCGGTGACGACTGTGCCGGGGCTGGGGGCGACACGGCTTCCTGAGGGAACGCCACCGACCTGGGGAACGGTCATCGGCTCGATGCGGTACCCGTGCTCGGAGTCGTCCGGCACGAGGGTGTAGGTCTTCGGCCCATTCAGGTCCACGATGATGGGGCGGTCGCCGGACAGGGCGGCGGTGTCGTCGTCGTCGCTGTTGACGTCATAGGCGATGAGAAAGGAGCCGTGGGCGGTCTCGATCATCGCATTGGTCGGCCACGGATGATTCTGATTCTCCTTGATGCGCAGGGGCCACACCGCCTCACTGCCGAAGGCTGGTCGGGATGGCGGTCGCCTTCGGGGGCGTGGACAATGATGCGTGAAGGACCGTGGGGGGCTGGGGAGTCAGCGTGCGTGCGATGCGCTGCCTCATGCTCGCGCAGCCGCTCAAGGACAGCGCACCGGCGCTCGCGGTGGCGCCGAGTGCGGCGGTGAGGAAGACGCGACGACGCATGATGACCTGCCCGGTGACGACTCTGCTGGTCTGACGGGGATATGTTACGTGGCCGGGTGCGGTTGGGTGAGAAATACCGCACCCGGCCACGTCGATGATCTTGTTTTGTTGCGGACCGGCCGGCTGTCAGTGCTCCGGGTGCTCGACGACGACGACCGGGGCTGCGCCGTCCTGTTTATCGCGGTCGGCGTGGTTAGCGGAGCCGGCGTGGTCGGCGGAGGCGTCCGAGCCCGGCAGGTGGCTGCCCACCATGTCGGTCAGTCCGGTGCCCACGAGGCTGCGCAGGATGAGATCGAGCCTGCTCGACGTTGTTGGCCACCGCCTTGGGCAGGGGCGGAGGCGCCCTCGGTGGAGATGATCGACAGGTCGCGCACGCTGGCCAGCGGCTCGCTCAGGGCCCCTGGCGATCTCGGGGGCCTTGTCCAGCAGCATCTGGCGGGTGGCAGCCTCGCCGTACTTGGCCAGGGCGTCCGCCTTGTCACTCATGGCCTTGGCCTCGGCCTCACCGGCGGCGCGGATCGTGTCGGCCTCGGCCTGGCCTCGGGCCGCGATGGCCTCGGCCTCGGCGCGGGCCCGAGCGGCGGTCGCCTTGGCCTCGGCCTCGGCGCGGGCCACGGTGGCCTGGGCCTGGGCCTCGGCGTCCAGGCGGGTGCGCTCGGCGTCGGCCTGGGCCCGTAGCAGCGCCTCGGTCTTGGAGGCCTGAGCCTCCTGCTCGCGCTGGTAGCGGGCGGCGTCGGCGGGCTTGCGCACCGTGGAGTCCAGCTCGCGCTCGGTCAGGGCGGCCTTGGCCTCGGCCGCCTCCTGCCCGATGATGGCGATCTCGCGCTCCTTGGCGGCGCGGGCGATCGGGCCGGCGGAGTCGGCGTCGGCCTGGGCCTTGTCCGTCTCGGCCTTGAGCCTGGGCCTGACGCAGGGACAGGTCGCGCTCGCGCTCGGCGATCTGCTGACGGGAGGTGACCTCGGCGTCGCGGGCCTCGCGCTCGGCGTTGGCCCGCGCGATGCGGGCGTCCTTCTCGACGCGCTGCTGCTCGGGCACACCCAGGGACTCGATGTAACCACCGGCGTCGGTGATCTCGGAGACCTGGAGCATGTCGATCTCCAGACCCATGTTGGCCATGATGCTCTTGGCGTCGTCGAAGACGTTGCGCTGCAGGGCGTCGCGGTCGGAGATGAGGTCGGTGACCGTCATGTGGCCGATGATCGAGCGCAGGGAGCCGATGAGCGCCTCCCGTGCGGAGTCGGCGATGGCCTGGTCCGTGTTGGGCTTGCCCAGGAAGCGCTTGGCCGCGGCGCGCACTGCTCGTCGGAGTCGCCCACCTTGACGGCGGCGACGGCGGCGACGTTGACGTTGATCTTGTTCTCGTCCTCGGCAGTGACCTTGAAGCCGATCGTGGTCTGGGTGAAGGGCAGGGTACTGGATGGTCTGGATGATCGGCAGGACGAAGTCGCGTCCACCGGGGTGGACGATCTTGACCGTGCCCCGGTTCGATCCGGAGATCAGGCCGGTGAGGTTGGAGGGACGACGACGATGCGGCTGAACAGGTAGGCGACCGCCGCCAGCACGATGATGGCGACGACGGCGATCAGACCGATGACTGATACACCCATACGGGGTTCCTTTCTGTGCGGAGAGACGGGATGAAGAAGGAGGAAGGAGGAGGACGGCGGGGGAAGGGACGGCGCGAGCGACGGGCGGGTGCGGTCCGTCAGCGGCTCCCCGGTGGGCTCAGCCCGCTGATCTGCTCCCAGGAGACGATGGCCAGGGTGGAATCGACGGCGTCGAGCACCCAGGCGCTCTGCCCCGAGCGCAGCGGCTGCTCGGATCGCGCCGGCAAGGTGAGCTGGTGGCCGCGCGTGATGGCGCGAACCTCACCGCTGCCGTCTTTCCACCACAGGACGGTGACCTTCTCGCCGACCAGGCTCCGCGGCGGTGGGCGGAGCCGTGTCCAACGGCATGGAGCGGCGGAGCCGGTTCCACAGCCAGCGCATGAGCGCACCGGATCCGAGGGCCGCTGCGGTGGGAACACCCCACAGCACCGCCGCCGGCACCTGCGCGTCGGCCGAGCCCGTCGTCGCTGTCACCCCCATGCCGATGGCGCCGAACACGGCCACCGGCAGAGCGAGGATCGGCACGAGCCCATCGGGCAGGAGGGCGTCCAGCAGTCCGTCGAACAGGATGCCGGCCACCAGGAGGGTGCAGCCGATGATCGCGCACCAGGCGAAGATGCCCACACCAGTTCCCTTCCGCGCAGGCCCCTTGGCCTTCGACACCTGGATTCTGCCACGCAGGCCGGCATATGAAGCCGGGGTTGGGATGGGAAGAACAACCCGGTGGGACTCAGGCTCCGCGGGCGCGCGGCAGCCGACCGGAGTCATGCAGGGACTGTGCAGCCGAGGGCCAGGGCGTCGCCGCCGGGATGGCCGTCGCCGCAGAGGGGCGGTGGTGACGGTCATGGTCTCCGCCGCCGGATCGACTGCGGGGCCGGGGCCGTCCGGGATGGCTGTGTGGACTGTCCTGGCCGTGCTGGCTGTGCTGGCCACGACCGCTGCCGCACGGTGCGCTCCGACGGCGTCGGCGGGGACGGCGTCGGCGGCAGCCACTGCTGAGGACTGCTCGGCCTGCTGGGGCGCGGAGAGGACGGGCAGGCCGGATGGGGCGGATACAGGATGGTTGATGCTCCCCGGCGCCTGAGCGGGCGCCTGGGCCGCGCCCTGAGACGGGAGGAATCCGTAGCCGGTCGCTCCTGCTGGGCCGACGGCCGAGGCGGGTCCCGCAGGCACGACCGCAATCGGGGACGGCTGAGGGCCTGTGGGCACCATGACGGTCTGCGCGGATACTGCCGCGGCCCTCGCGGCGAGCACGTCCTGCTGTGCGGGCGGTGGGCTCGCGTGGGTGCGGGTGTGCTCGGAGTGCGGCTGTACCGGCTGAGGCATTGCCTGCGCAGCGGCGGCGGGAGCAGTCGGTGCGGCCAGTGATGCGGGCTCTTCGGGGGCGCCCGGTGCGCCTGAGACGTGCGAATCGGTGGCGTGGCGCCCGGTCGGTGTCCCGGGGAGAGCCGGGGCGAAGACCGGGGAGGTCTCCTCGGTGTTGGCTGACGCCGTCGATGCTCCCGAGATCGGAGCCACCGAGGAGGCCAGGGGCGCTGCCGCCATCGTCCCTGAGGCCGTCACCGCATCAGGAACAGCGGCCGCCTGCATGGATGATGATCCGGTCAGGTCCGTCTGAGCGTGTCGACGGCGGGAGATGCGGCTGGGGGTCGGGTCCTCGAAGACGGGCCTGCGGGTCTCGGGCTCCCGGTGACTCGTCGGGTCCGCGGTGGACTGTTGGGACTGACCGCTGCGCGCTGAGGTCTCCATGGGTGGTGCCTGCTGGGCTCCGACGGCCTGTGACTGTGCGCCGGTGAGTGAGGCGGTGGGCGGTCCAGAGGACGCGTCGGGCTGCACTGCCTGGGGGAATACGGTAGCTGCAGTGGGTGACGGCTCCACACCGCTGGGCCGGATACCCGGGGCTGAGGTCGAAGGGGACGGTTCGGCCGCCGATTCATGCCAGGGGGAGGTAGCCGTCGTCGTTGCCGTCGTTGCCGTCGATGCCGGCCGAGTCGGCTCAGGAACGGTCGTGGAGCTCGACGGGGCCGCTGCGCGTCCGCCTCGACGGCCAGGAGTGAGTGGAGGCCACACGACATCGGAGTCGGGCAGCCCGGTGGTGGCCCGACCGGATGCGTCGGGCAGCGCGGTGGTGGTCTGAGCGGCCGCCGCCGGGGCCTCCCGTGCCACCCGGCTCTGCGTCCGCCGCGAGCGCCGCCGGGGCTCAGCGCCGGAGGTGCTCGCGCCGCCCACAGCGGGCACGGCTCTTGTGGATCCGGTGGCGGAGGCGGCGGGAGTCGGGTAGTCGGCGAACTTGGCGATGTGGTCGAGGTCGTAGTGGGTCGGGTCCTGCCCGGCGTTGCGTAGCACGTCCTCCAGGGGGCTGAGCAGGGCCAGCCGGAAGGCGGGGTCGACGCAGCGGGCGTTGACGGCACCCCAGATCTGGTCGGCCGTCAGGGACTCCTCGGAGGAGCCCAGGTCGTTGCGGATCGCGGTGACCAGGTCCGCCTCCAGGCGCGCGTAGGCCATGGCGTAGGCACTGGGCCACGGGGCCTCGGGCCGCTGGCTGCGCAGGAGGGCGAAGTTTCGCATGGCGCGCAGCACCTCGTCCGAGCCACCTACCAGTGCCCCACCCGCAGGCGGTCCAGCGCCTCGTTCTTCATCGTCCCGGTGCCCTCAGTGCCCAGCAGGTGCTTGGAGTCCTCGACGACCTCACGGAGGAAGACCCGGTAGGCGGCGACACTGTCGGGTGTTGTGCGCTCCTTGGTCATCGAGTGCAGCCGTTCGGCGGCGTGACGCGCCGCCATACGGGCCGAGCTGGCCTCGGACTGGACCTCGTTGATCCGTGAGATGCTCGCCCGGGAGATCCGTGAGGCCTCCTTGAGGGCCAGGTCCGCATGCGCCGTCGAGCGCCGTGCGGCGAAGACAGCGGCAACGGCGACCAGGATGGAGACACCGGCTGCGATAGTGGCCACGACGGCGACAACGGACAGATCCATACCCCTATCCTGCCCGTAACCGACCCGGTGGTGCCGCGGAAAAAGCGCCTCTCCAGGTAGTCACCAGAATCTCTGCGGGTGACGCTCAGGCAGGTCGTGGCCGCGCTCACGCGAGAGGAGGGTGAGGGGGCATGGTCGGTGGTACGGTGCCTCAGGACGCGCCGACCCCTGGGTGCTCCGACGCGCATTTGCTCCTGCACGATCGCGATGACCTGCACCGATGTGCACAGGGTGAGACCCTCGGGCCTGAGACGCCGCACGCGGGCTCGTGGCGCGGTAGCGTCGGCGCCATGAAGAAACTCATCAACGCCGTTGACAACGTGGTCACCGACGCCCTGCGGGCATGGCCGCGGCCCACCCCCACGAGCTCGACGTCGACCTCGACCGGCACATCGTCTACCGCCGCCGACCCAAGGAGGAGGGCAAGGTCGCCATCATCTCCGGGGAGGCAGCGGGCACGAGCCCCTCCACGGCGGCTTCGTGGGCACCGGCATGCTCGACGCCGCCTGTGCCGGCGAGATCTTCACCTCCCCGGTCCCCCGACCAGGTGGTGGCCGCCACCAGCGCCGTCGACCGCGGTGCCGGCGTGCTGCACATCGTCAAGAACTACACCGGCGACGTCATGAACTTCGAGATGGCCGCCGAGATCGTCGACGCCGAGTCGGGCATCCAGGTCGCCGACGTCGTCACCAACGACGACGTCGCCGTCGAGGACTCCCTCTACACCGCCGGACGCCGCGGTGTGGGCGTGACCGTCATGGTGGAGAAGATCGCCGGCGCCGCCGCCGAGCAGGGACGCCCGCTGGACGAGGTCGCCGGCATCGCCTCACGCGTCAACGCAGCCGGCAGGTCCATGGGCATGGCCCTGACCTCCTGCACCGTCCCGGCCAACGGCAAGCCCTCCTTCGACCTGCCCGACGACGAGATGGAGATCGGCATCGGCATCCACGGCGAGCCCGGACGCCACCGCGAGAAGGTCGCCCCCGCCGCCGAGATCGCCGAGCGCCTCGTCACCCCGATCCTGGCCGAGCTCACCGAGCTGGAGCCCGCCGGCGCCGACGAGGGCGTCATCGCCATGGTCAACGGCATGGGCGCCACCCGCTGCTCGAGCTCTACCTCATGTGCGGCGAGATCGCCCGCCTCCTCCAGGGAGCCGGGATCACCGTGGCCCGCAACCTCGTGGGAAACTACATCACCAGCCTCGACATGGCCGGCTGCTCCCTGACCCTGGTGCGCGCCGACGCCGAGTCGCTGAGCCTGTGGGACGCCCCCGTCAACACGCCCGGCCTGCGCTGGGGCGTGTGAGGACCTGACACAATCGGGGTGCCCGGATCGCGCGCGGGCACCCTACGGAGACTGAAGGAGAAGCGACATGACCGCAGATGCGGGAGCCCAGGCCCACTCGCTGAGCGTGGCGGACCTGGCGGCCTGGGTGCGCCGCAGTGCCGCACTCATCGCCGGGCACGCTGAGGAGCTCACTGAGCTGGATGCCGCCATCGGCGACGCCGACCACGGCGCCAACATGAAGCGCGGCCTGACCGCCGCCGCCGAGGCGGTGCAGACCGGCAGTTTCACCAGTGCCGACGCCCTGCTCAAGAAGGTCGGTGCCACCCTGGTCTCCACCGTCGGGGGCGCCTCCGGGCCCCTGTACGGCACCTTCTTCCTGCGCGCCGGCGGCGCCGTGGCCGGCCTGGAGGCGCTCGACGCCCAGGCGCTCGCGGACGCCCTGGAGGCCGGGGTCGGCGGTATCGCCGCGCGGGGGCGGGCCACCACGGGGAGAAGACCATGCTCGACGCCTGGAGCCCGGCCCTGGAGGCCCTGCGCGCCCAGCCCGACGACCTCGCCGCCGCTGTGCGGGCCGCAGCCGAGGGGCGCGAGGCCACCAAGCCCATGGTGGCCACCAAGGGGCGGGCCTCCTACCTGGGGGAGCGCTCGGCGGGGCACATCGACCCCGGCGCCGCCTCCACCGTCCTGCTGCTGACGGCCCTGGATGACGTCGTGACCGGAAGGGCGTCATGAGTCCCGTGAGTCCTGAGAGCCCCGCCAATCTTCCCGGGGGTGCATCGGTCCCTGATCCGACACGGTCGAATGGCGGCGCCGTGAGTGTCGGCATCGTCCTGGTCTCCCACTCCCGCGCCCTGGCCGAGGCCGCCCTGGACCTGGCGCACCGGCTCATCGTGGCTGTTGACGTCTCCGTCGATCTGGCCGCGGGCCTCGCCGACGGTGGGCTGGGCACCGACCCCGGTGCCGTCGTCGAGGCCGTGGAGCGTCTCGCCGAGCGCTGCGAGGGCGTCCTGGTCCTGGCCGATCTGGGCAGCGGGATCATGAGCGCCGAGATGGCCCTGGAGATGCTCGAGCCGGCCCTCGCCGAGCGGACTCGCCTGTCAGCGGCGCCCTTCGTCGAAGGGCTGCTCGGCGCCTACGGCGCCGCCGGGATCGGCAAGGACCTTGAGGCAGTGGCCGCTGAGGCCGACGGCGCCGCCGAGGCCAAACGCTCCCAGGTGGCCGCCTTCTGATGTGTTTCTGACGCGCTGAGAGGCGCGTGTCAGGGCCGCCTGCCACTCACGCGCGGTTGGCGAAGCGCTCCAGGAGGGCGGCGTCCCCGCCGACGACGAGCACGTCCTCGGCTGAGACCAGGGTGTCCGGGGTGGCGTACTCGAAGGGCTCGCCCGGGCTCATGAGACCGAAGACGGTCACCCCGTAACGCGAGCGCACCTTGGACTGGCCGATGGTGAAGCCATGTAGCTCCGTGGGCGGACGCATCTTGACGATGGTGAAGCCGCCCTTCTCCATCTCGATGTAGTCGAGCATGCGGCCCGAGACGAGGTGGGCGGCGCGCTGACCGGCGTCGAACTCGGGGTAGACGACGTGCTGGGCGCCGATGCGGCGCAGGATGCGGCCGTGGGCGCGGGAGATGGCCTTGGCCCAGATCTGGGGGGTCTCCAGGTCCACGAGGTTGCCGGTGATGAGGACGGAGGCCTCCAGGGAGGTCGCCACCCCCACGACCGCGGTGCCGAACTCGGTGGCGCCCAGCTGCTCCAGGGCCTCCACGTCCGTGGCGTCGGCCTCCACCAGGGGGATGCGGCCGGTCCACTGTCGCACGGTCGCGGGATTGGCCTCCACGGCCAGCACCTCGCGCCCCAGCCGGTCCAGGGTGGCGGCCACGGCCGAGCCGAAGCGTCCCAGCCCGATGACGAGCGTGGAGTCGGTGCGCGAGAGCGGGGCAGGCATGAGGTCTCCTGACGCTGTTGAGAAGGCGGGCCGAGAGTACGGCGCCGAGTCGACGACGGTGTCAATCTACCTTCCCTGGGTGCTACCTTCCCTGGGCGGCAGGCAAGGACAGTGGATCGCACCCATGGCCCATGCCGGGCCTGCCAGCGCCTCCGGCGTCATCCTCGTGGATTGCAAACGTAGGTCCAACGTGAGTCCCATAGTAATGATCTCTCCCGGGTCACCGTCCCCATCTAAACCGGGACGACGCCAGGCGCTGATCTCCGCGATCGTCGTTCAGACCAGTAGATGAACGTGCCACCGTCCTGTAGAAAATACGCGGTTGGCGCCCTGCACTGTGAGAAGTTGCCCCCTCAGACGTCTCACCCGCATGCTCCACTATGACCAGTACGTTCGACTCGACCACTACAATACGAGGCTTGACTTCAACCGTCCCTATGATAGAAACCCTGTGTCATGGAGACACATTGATAGTGTCAAGCGTGGGATCGGCATGCGACGTCATGCTGCTTCTCCCGTGCGACCCGATATGACTTCATCCTGAGACGATGATGGTTCGTTCGATCCCGACCATGAGTGTTCCTTCGTGTCTGAAGACGTATCTGTGCTCGATGGGTGTACCCAACTAGTCGAAACGCAGATACCAGGTTGCTGCGCCTGCGAGATCGTCGGAGTGTCGCTCGACTTATGTGTCGGGCGATCGCTTCAAGAAACGTATGAAGAGTAACAACCTGCAGCTACTGGTCTTCACGGAGAGTGTTGATTAATTTTCCGAGGGGATGCCGTTCTGTGCCTCCATAGTGAGTCAATGAATTTCGCAAGGAATGCGAAATTAAGCCACAGGAAAGAGACCGCGATGAGTGACGAACTGAGGATGAGTTATGATGAAGCCAAATATCGTGAAGAAAAATTCTATGATTCGGAAGAGGTTCTTGAGGAGAGTTATGAAGGATTTCCGGAGAGTGTCGATAGTGGGGAGGGTACTGAATATATTGTTGCGATGATCTGCAAACTCGCTGAGGATGCAGGAGATGTGGCCAATGCATCAGGCGTGGGAGGACGAAAACTGAATGACGCCACCAATGCACTGGGGGGCATGGACGAAAGTGTCGCGCAAACGTTCCGCGACCTAGTGAGGGAGTCGAAGCAATGATCACTGCAGCAGATATCGATGTGACGATTCCGGGAGAAGTGGCCTCCGTCGATGCGGCGGCGCAATGGCTGGAAGGTCTGCGAGATAATGCAGAGGATGCTAATGGACTGCTTAACGCAGCTGCTTTGACGGAGATCTCGAGCGGAGAGGTTTCCGCAGCCGTCACCTCCTATGCTCTTACGCTGTGGCAGTGCAGTATGGATGTCTATGTGCGAGCGACGGATGCGGCCGATGTGAATCGTGCCTTTGCGGATCAACTGGGATGGCGCAAGGATGACATGAAAGAACATCTAGAGACTGCCAGAGGTGACGGACTGACCGTCATTGGGAAACATTATTAAATTCCCAACCGAAGTGCCGTTTCCGGGAAATTTTCCGTGGCTCGCCGCGAAGGTTGTGCAAGCTGCCTGGTTCGCAGCGAACCAGGCCTATCTTGAATACCTCAAAACGACTCCGAGATTTTCGAGAAAATTAAAGGGAGGGTTGAGGCTACTTTCAAACAACTCAATGACTGGATCTGAATAATCTTGTAAGGCCAAAGAGAAAGCGATTGAGACTCTAAGAGACGGGGCGCTCAAGTCACTAATCCTAAACTCCTCAAAATATGGGAATCACGGATCCGAAATTGTTGGGAAACAAGTTTACACCCATGGTGACAGAACTCCGTGCTGTTGCGCAATCTTTGGAGTTCGCGCGTAGATCTGCTTCCTCAGCCGGGACCCGCAGCAAACCGCCTAGTAACAATGATGTCGATCAGGCGAAGAAGTCGCTGCGTGAAAATTTCGCGGATGATCTTGAAGCGACGGGAGATAAAGCAAGAAGGTTTGCTGGGAGGGTTGTAGATGTAGCTGGGCCAGTATCTGATCTAGTCGCAGGATCCCCGCTTGGGGAGACAGTTGTGCAGCACTGCTGCAGGCACGGCTGTCGCGTTGGCGCTTGGTCCGGAAGCTTCAGCGGCTACTGTAGTCGTCCTCCCTGCAGCAGCAGCTACCGGTGTGGTATGGGGGTATCGCGAACTGGTGCCGTTGGAGAATCGAGAATACCTGGATCATCCTTGGTCGGAGCTCAAGGATGGGATGTCGAATGCTGTCGGAGATGCAAAGAACTGGGCAGGGGATGCCGCAGACGATGTTAAGAATATTCCTGTGGAATTGTGGCGCCTTGGTTTCGAGAAATCGTAAACGGATGCAGAGGTTCTTCTCGTCAGAAGTCTTGTGGCCTATTCTCCAAACCCGTTCTGTTCTCCGATGAGGCTCAAGGGATGCGTTGCCGTCATCCACGCACACCTCATGAATACCGTCGAGGTCGTCTCCTCCTACTGCGTGCTGGGCACGTGAAAAGGCGTCCTTCCCTATGTGCAAGGGCAGTCCGAGAGAGATTCCATCCGGTTGTCCGTCACGTCTACGAGGCCGTCGAGGTCATCCTGATGATGGGATGTAACTGCCTTGGCTGTGGCCGGCTGTCGTCGAGGAGGCCTCAGAATCAGCATCGTCAGGCCTACATCGAATGACGTGGCCTGCTCTTGGGGCCGTGTGTAGGCCCATCGACTCCATCGACACGGAGGCAGTGTGGGAGGGGCCGAGGAAAAACTCTTCCGTCGGCCCCCCACTACTGCGTCAGCTGACAGCCAGACCCTTATGAATCAGCCGCGGTGTGGCAGGATAGGGAACGGACACGAGTGATCGAAGATCACTTGGGCCACGGCCTCTTGTCGACTGGTTGATTGAGTGACGTATCGGCGATGTGCTCCGGTTTCTCGTGTACGAGGATCTTCCCCATGTCGTGGGCGGGTGTTGAACCACGCTCAAAATAATGTTCATGACCGGTGACGCCCTTCAGCCCGTCCTCTTCTCCGGTTTCAAGAGCCACGAAATCGGTGTCATAACTTTTGATAAATGTCCCAGAATTTGCTGGATTGTCCCCATGTAGGTTTGAGGCCGGGACCCAATCCCGATTAGCGTCTGCTGCGTACAGAGTCCCTGGGAGAGCGTTGAGATCGGATGCGTCGGTGGTGCCGTGGATGTCGAAGCCGCTATCAGCGTAGCTCCTGAGCCCTGGAGAACCAGCAACTATGTGGTCATCGACTGCGTCTGTCAACTGTCCCCGCGTATCCGCCGACCAGCGATCCGTACGAGTGATCCATAGACACTAGATGTGGATCACCCTGATGAGTGGCTTGGAGACCCTCTTGGAAATTCGCTAGGTCTCGGCCTGCTTCGGCAGCGCCGTTGGAAAATGCAACATCAAAATTTGCGCTGTCGGTTGGGTTTGGAGGGGCGTCATATCCCAGCCAGGTAACACCTGCCACAGTCTCTCCGGTGTGATTGGTGTCATTTGCTCGCCAACTGCGCCCGCTCTCGTCCAAGACGTTCTCTACTTCCGCGACTCCCGATCCGCGGCTGCCGTCTTCTGTTGCCAGAGTTGTGGATACTTTACTACCCATACCTGGCGTATGGGTCACAACATGGTCGGCGTGGTCCACATCTCCTGAACCGACGGCCGCACGAAGATGGTCGCTCGGAGAGTCGTCAAGCACCAGGAGCGTGCGACCGACATTTTTGCTGTCGTCACTATTGATGGATCGCTCTAATGCGTGAATTTCTTTTTGCTTATCTAAAAGGGCCCTGTACTCAGCATTCTGTGAAACCCCATACCCATCTGATTCCGTCTTAGGCTCGAAATCTCGTACCTGCTGGTCGATTTTCTTTGCCATCTCTGAAAGTCGTTTACGGTTGGACTGGTCGCGAGCCTTCATGGGGATGCCGTTGAGGTTACCAATCCACTCCGGATGATTGTCGATGACGGACTGCTGCTCCTCTGGCGAGAGGGATGTCCACCAGTCATTGACGTCTTCGGGGGTCCATGATGCGTCCGGCGCCTCACTTATGCCATGATCGATTACTTCGTTTCGAGGTGCCAGGGCTGTGTTCTTCAAGTTAATTATATGTCGACATGTCCGTTCGATGAACTGAATCGTATCATTTGCTTGGCCGACGAGGTTGTCGACTTTGTGTTGGTATTTTTCTTCTGTTTCGGAGCTCGTGCTGGGGCCGTGGCCTACTGCTTTTCCGTCTCGGATAGATATGTTGTCTCCGGCGGCCTCCGATATGAGAGCGTATGCCGACTCCCTCATATGATCTGCTGTATCAGCGACGTCGATAAGGTCACGTCCGGCATCTGTTATCTGTTTCCAAAGATCTTCGGCGTCATCGGCGAGGATGCGTCGTTTCTTGTCTTCGGCCTTTGCTGACTCGCCTTTGAAGTTGTCGATTCGAAGGTCAGTGAGTTCCTGGCTTGCGAACTCGTACTTATGTGAGGCTGCGATCAGTGCATCTCCTGCGTCTGCTAGACTGTTACCAGACCACTGAAGAATATCGTTAAAGCTTACCATAAGAAATCTCTGACGGTTTTGTTGATGATCGGTGGTGACTGAGTGAGATGACGATTTGTGGGACTCATCTTCTTTGGAACGCGAGCAGCGTCGATGATCGGCATCTGTGAGAGATTTCGACAGCGTAGATTCGATGGTTCAGCATGCTCTTTTAGGCGTCTTGCGAAGGTGTTTCTAGCTTCTTTGAGATTCGCCGATGCGGCGGAAGCTGCAGTTTCGAGACCGGAGCCCGGTAGGTCTCTGGCCGAATTCTTCAATTCGGCGTCTCCTTGGGCTCTGCTGACTTCGTCAGCGCAGTTGTCCACCCTGTCTGCCGCGGATCGTATTTCTTCGCAATCAAGTTGCAGGTCGGGTTGAGTCATTGTTCCTCACTTCCTGGTGGGGGTTGTTAAGGTGAGCTGTCTGGTGAGTGGCATGCCTCTGTCGATCATGAACGAGGTCACCATGAATGGTGAACATTGTCAACCGCTAGAGGCGGGGAACGATCCCCCGATCGGGGGTGAGGATGCCGCCTTGAACGGGGATGGATTGTTTATGACGTATCGAGGGTGCCTCAAGAAACAAGACTTGGGTGCCCTCAGAGGGTAATTGATACGTTGTACGTCAGCGGTCCTGGTGTTGGCGGTACAGCCTCAGGCCAATCCCCGCACGCCACCAGGACCGCTGCCGCTCCCGCCAGGATCCAGGCCATCACCACGAATCCTCCCGCATAGGCGTCGACCTGCGCCCGGTCGATGAACTGGGCCTTGAGGGTCTCGATGATCTGCTTGCCGGCAGGCGACTGCGGCAGGGCGTGGGCCCGCATCATCGCCTCCATGGCTGTCGCCCTGGCCTCTTCGGCGTGGTCGGTCACATAGTTCTCAGCATGCTGGGTGGCGTAGGACGTCATGAGTGCCACCCCGAAGGAACCACCGATCTGCTGAGCGGCGCTCAGGATTGCCGAGGCCAGCCCGGTACGCGTGGACTCCACTCCGCGGGTGCCGGAGTTGAAGGCGACCGGCATGGTCAGCCCCAGGCCGGAGCCGAACGCGATGAGGCCCGGCAGCGCCACCTGTGCGTAGGTCGACTCGGTGGTCATGCGCGAGAAGATGAGGAATGCCACGGCCACCAGCGCCAGCCCCAGCGGTAGCGTTCCGCGCGCGCCAAGACGGGGAACGATGAGGCGTCCGGCCGTGATGGCCGTGACCACCAGGGCCGCGATCATGGGGAGGAAAGCCACTCCACTCTTGAAGGGCGAGTAGCCGAAGTGGTTCTGGACGTAGTAGGTCAGGTAGATGGTGGCCCCCATCTGGGCGGCGCCGGCTGTGAACTGGGTGGCGTAGGAGGCGGTCCGTACCGGCAGTGCCAGCATCGACAACGGCAGCACCGGTCGGTTCGCGGAGAGCTCGCGCAGTACGAACAGCACCGCGGCAATGCCGCCGAGGGCCAGCCAGCTGACAGTCGACGTCGAGGTCCAAGAGGTCTGCTGGGCCCGATCAAGTCCGTAGACGGCACTGAAGCAGGCTGTGCAGCCCAGGATGAGACCGATCAGGTCGTCGGTGATGCGTGACCCTCGGTCGCGCTGGTCGGCCGGCGGCAGGCTGCGCTGCCCCATGAGCAGGGCGGCGGCGGCCAGGAGGATGTTGATGTACAGCGCCCAGCGCCAGTTCATCCACTCGGTCAGGGCTCCGCCGACGAGCAGCCCTGCTCCCGCTCCAAGGCCGCCCGTGGCGCCGAAGATCGCGAAGACGCGTTCGCGCTCGGCGCGCTCGGTGAAGGTGATGTTGAGCAGCGCCTGCGAGGTGGGCGCCAGCAGAGCGCCGAAGCAGCCCTGGGCGACGCGGGCCGTCACCAGAACCGGGAAGGAGGAGGCGAGTCCGGCCACGAGGCTGGCCAGGGCGAATCCGATCAGCCCGACCTGGTACGAGCGTCGGATTCCTGCTACTGCGCACAGCCGCCCTCCGACAAGGACCAGGCCGCCGAAGGCCAGGCTGTAGCCAGTGACCGTCCACGGACTCTGGGAGGCCGTCATCCCCAGGTCCTCCTGCATCTGAGGCAGGGCGATCGCGATGACCGTCAGATCCAGCATGATCATCAACTGGGTGAGGACCGCGCTGACCATGACTGCGCGACGGTTGGGGCGCCGCTCAGCAGTGGCGGCTTCCACGGGTGTCTCCTGCGCCGGCTCAGTGCGCGCCTCGAGGGTGGGTGTCACTGGAGAACCTCCATACCAAAACGATCGTTTTTGTTTGCGGTTGGGAGTTTAGGTGGCTCGCGATGGTTGGTCAACAACGATCGTTTCGATTTGGAGTGTGCTCTGAGTCGCTTATTCTGAACCCATGCCACGAGTGACTGCCGCCTACCGGGAGCGTCAGACCGACCGGATCCTGCAGGCAGCCGAGGAGTGCTTCGCGCGCAGCGGCTTCCAGGCCGCCTCCATGGATGAGGTCATTGCGACGGCCGGAATGTCGTCGTCGACCGTCTACCGTTACTTCCCCGAGGGCAAGCGCTCCCTCATCCGGGCGGTCCTGACCAGGCGCATGGGGCCGCTCGTCGAGCGGATCAAGCGGATCGCCGAGTCCGAGGAGCCGCTCGACTTCGAACGGGACTTCATTGAGGCGCTCACCCTGCTCAACTATCAGCGGCGCGGTGCGGCAGCCGATTCGGGGGCGGACCGGCAGGATGACGCCCTCGAGGCTCCTGACGACGTCGGTCTGAGTCCTGGGCGCCCCTGGCCTACCACGCCTGGGGGGAGCTGACTCGCGATCCTGAGACGGGTGTCCTGGTTCAGGAGAGCTACCGTGACATCCACAGCGGTCTCACCCGCCTGTGTCGCAACGGGCAGAGGTCGGGGACGATCTCCGGCCGTCTGAGTCCCCAGCAGCTGGCGTCCCTCATCCAGAGCGTCTCCTTCGGTCTCATCGTCGAGCAGCTCATCACCGGTCGGGCTGATGTGGAGGGCGCGGCCGCCACCCTCCGGCAGCTGCTTGCCCCGGAGAAGCCGCGATCCTGACCGGCCCGCACGGCAGCCCAAGGACATCCGGTTCCAGATCTTGTACAGGTTCGCCTGTAGATCCCTCTCGAAGTTCTCGATAGCCGCCCCGTCGACCCCGGGTGCGTCATTGTTGCTCCTGACCCTCTGCCAAGCCTTCACGACCAGATCCTTGGGAATATCGAACGCCTTACCCGCCGTTTCGAAGGCCTTGGCGCCACCCCTACCAATGACACTGGCCCGCTCATCCCAATTCCTCCCAGAGACCCTGGCTGACCAGCACGAACACATCACGAACGACCCGGCCCCTTCGCTCCGCCCTCATTACAGAAGCATCATCACTACTACGAGTCGGAATCGCCCCCGCCCCCAAGCACCCACGCCGACCCACACTCCCTTGGAATCAATCATCTAGAGATCAGGCAACCGCCCGTCGACTTTGCCGACCCCCGCAGGGCGTCCAGACCCAGGAGGGTCGTCAGTTCAGGGCTGGTGAAGTTAGTCTCAGGCACGTCGAGGTCTCCCAACTGGGTTGTGTAGCAGCTCCCATCATCGGGGGACCTCGACCCCTACCCAGTGCAACGACGCACCCATCACCCCACCAAACAGATCGATAGGCCCTGCCTACTACACCCTCAAACACGAAGAGCCAATAAACCTCTGGACGGTGACGCCGGGGGCGTGTACACTTGCGCTTATTCACGGTTTCAGTCGAAGATTCTTTGACGTGCACAGATGCCAGCACCTAATAAGTCTCGGTGTCTATGCCGCAATGAATATATGGAAAATGAATATATGGAAGGAGAAATCTGAGGTGAGTGTTGGCGTCTTGGAGGTCGACCCTGATGTTCTCGACCACGCAGCCGGGAGGCTTGATGGGGGCCGCCGGTGATTTGGAGGCTGCCTCCTTTCCCGCGGACCCGGATGTCGGCCGTTCTTCTTCTGCGGTGTCGACGGCGCTGAGCAGCCTGTCCTCCAGGACCTCGGGGGCGGCTTCTTCGCTGCGGACCACGGCCAGCGGGCTGAGGACGACCGCCTCGAACTTCCGCGACACGGACGAGGAGGTTGCATCCTCCACTCCTACTGCTACCCGGGGCGGTGCGTGATGGCTCTTGACGCGCGGGTGATCACCGAGCCGTCTGGGGCCTGGAATGCGGCACAGAGCCTGAGCACGATCTCGACGACGGTTTCGGACGCCTCCGACGACGTCGTTGTCGCCCGCAGGTCCATAGCCTCGGACTGCTCCAGTGAGGCCACGAATGCGGCGGTGTCGAGGCTGAGCGCCCAGAGCGCCGACCTTGACGACGCCTCCGCCGATGCCTCGACCCTGTCCAAGGCGCTCAAGGATTTCGGCGACTCCATGAACTTGGTCAAGAACCGGCTCGCGGACGTGATCGCCGACGCCACGGCTGCCGGGTTGGTGGTCTCCGGCAGTACCATCCAGGAGCCCGTGAAGGACGACTCCGACGCGGGCTACACTACCAAGAAGGCCACCTACGACACACTTGACTCGACCTTGTCCGTGATTCGCGCCGACGAGTCGGCGGCGCATGACACGCTCATCGCAGCCTGCGATTCTCTCAAGAGCGCGGGGGGAGTGGTTCAGGGACAAGTACCTTCCCACTGGCACTGTGGCTGACTTCTCCAAGGCTGCCGGCTGGGCGAACCGGTTGTCTATTGGGACTCGGTGGGGTGCGATCGGATCTATCGCCAGGTTCCAGCCGCGCTACCCGGCGGGGTATCCAGGTGCCGGGCGGTTCATGTCGGCGGCGGATCGTTCAAAGATGGGACTGCTGCGAACCCTGTGGGCCAAGACCAAGCCCGAGAACTGGATCAATAAGCCCTACACCCGCGGAACCACGGCGTGGAAGGCGCAGCAGGCCGTGACCAAGGTCGCGCCTGCGCTCAAGTGGGTGGGGCATGCTTCTACGGCGCTCACTGCGGGTTTGGCTGGGGCTGAGCAGTATCAGAAGGACTCGGCCAACCCTTCAATGGGTGAGGCCGAGAAGATCACCCGTGCCAGCACACAAGCTGTCACGCAGGGTGGTGGCGGCTGGGGCGGTGCATGGCTAGGTGCTCAGGCAGGCATGACGATAGGTGCTGTCGGAGGTCCGGTGGGGGTCGCCGTAGGAGGCATTGTCGGCGGAGCGCTTGGAGGACTGGCGGGATCTACAGTCGGCAAAATGGCGGGGGACTTGATAAATAAGGGAGTAAGTAAGTTGTTTCACTGGTAGTGTCGGGGTTTGACCAGGAGGTGATTTGCTGTTGTGGGCGATTGTGTACTTCGTGTTCGGGTCGGTCTTGATGATTCATTGGGGCCTGGCGATGTTCACCGATACGGGGCCGGGTGAGTTCGCGCGGGAGATCAGCGCGGAGATGGGGGTCAAGAATAATCTCGCCCTTACAATGCCCTCGGGTGCATTGATGTTCCTTTTTGGTACGGTATTTGGCTTCGGGGATCCCAACTCCGTTTTCGAGATCGTCTGCGGCTCCATATCGGCGTTTTTCTTGCTGGTCATGCTGGTGAGTTTCCTGCCGATCAGCCTGCCAGCGTGGATGTATCCGGAGTGGCACGTGGAGTGGCGGCGCCGGCGTCGGCATGAGCGGCTCGCGAGGGAGAGCTCCTGGCGTGACATCACCCGGCTAGGCCCCGGGGGAACTGCTGGTCCTGCCACCGGCCACGCTGATACTCTTCCCGGTTCGGCACTAACGAACTTATCCTCGGACTCCCCAGGAGAGGTCATATGACTTCGCGACCAAGCTCGAACCTGCCTCAGAAGTTCGCGGGTAGCGCCGCCAAGGTATGCGCACCAGCAGGCTGGGTCCAGGTGGATCCTGAGAACATCCCTGGTATACCCGTAAGTGCTGCCGAGGGGTATGTGGACCTGGTCTGTGCTGAGCAGCCGGATGCGCCTCGCTTCGCGGAGAACTGCGTCATCACCGTCGCGGAACTCGCCGGCGGGTCCTCGGCCGAGGACTGGTTCCGGGACTCGACCACGCAGCTCATGAGTTCCATACCCGGCTTCCAGCTGATTGACATGACCGAGTGGGACCCGGCGGGGCACGGCCTGCTGCGCGCCGGTGTCTACATCCAGGACGCCGTCTCGGTCACCGCCCTGCAATGGACCTGGGTCTCCAAGACCTCGCGGCGCGGGTTCACCGCGACCTTCTCCTGCCCCACACGTAGTTGCGCCGCGGCAGTGGAGCGATTCCTCGCCATGATCACGACCCTGGAGGAGATCTGATGGCACGGCTCGACACCAGCGGATACACGCCGGTTATAATCCTTGGTGATGCTGAGTGGCTGTCTCTGCGCGCCGTGGCGATGGGCGGACGCATCCTGAAAGACCGCGTCGCCAGCGGCTGCGTCGCAGCGGAGTTCTGGACGATCAGGGTATTACGCCGTCGGCGGCTCCCGCACTGCACGGGGTCGCCGGGGCCGTCCGGCACCTCGACGTGGCCCGCTTCGAGCCGACCCGTCGGGGATACCGTGCCGAGGCGTGGATAGGTCCGCAGCGCGCGACCATCGTCAAGCATGAGCCGGACGGGTACCACGTATACGGCCTTGACGAGTGCGAGGTGCCCTCAGCCTTCACCGAGCTGCTCGACGTGCGGCCGCGCCCTAACATTGACCTGGGGCCGCGCCTCCTCCCGCAACAGGTGTACAGCATCATCGACTCTGGGGAGCCGGACGCACTCACTGATGAGTTGGCCGGACTTGCCCGCCGGCTTGATCGCGGCGGCGAGCCGGGACAGCTCGGCGGGCCCACGCCCCTCACCGACGGATTCGCCAGCGGGCAGTGGGTGCTCTCACTGATCTCCACGAGCGTCCCGCGCGATGGAGACTGGGAGGTCGTGGGCTCGATGACGACCCTGTCTGTTCCCGAATGCCTGTACGAGCTAATCCCTAGGTCCGTTGCCGATGCCCTCGAGTCAGGCGTGCCTGACGAGTTGATGGCCCATCGGGCGGCGGCAGACATGCCCGAGGAGCTGGTACTGGAGCACATAACCTCACTGGAGCTGTGGACGCGGGTAAGCCCCTGGTTCTTCACCGTCTGATGCGGCCGAAGATTACACGGCAGCACGGGTGTTGCCTGTCCACGGCGTCGTTGCATCGTGCTCCTCAACCGGCATGTGAGTGGTTGAGCGGGGTCCTGCTCTGCGCGCGCCGGCTCCGTTGCGGCGACGACTGACCTCAGAGGCGCTCCTACCGACTACCTGCCTCGGTGCGGGATGGGCCCCGGAAAGCCGGTCAGCGGCTAGCCGATCATCGGGCTGGCCTCGGGCATCCGAATAACGCGGCGCCGCTCGCGCAGGGCCAGGGCGCTGGCCGCCGTCATGGTGCCCACACGGCCGATGAACATGAGCGCCACGATGACGTACTTGGCCCCGTCCGGCAGGGAGGGCGTGATGCCTGTGGACAGTCCCACGGTCGCGAAGGCGCTGATGACCTCGAAGAGGATCCGGTCCAGGGGCAGGCTGGTCATCTGCAGCAGCAGGAGCGTGGCGAGCCCGATGATGCTGGAGCCGATGAAGGCCACCGCCACGCTCAGGCGCACGGTCGAGGGGGTGATGCGCCGCCCGAAGGCCTCGATGTCCTGGTCGCCGCGGGCCTCGGCGAGGATCGCCAGCAGCAGGACCGCGAAGGTCGTCACCTTGATGCCGCCGGCCGTCGAGGCCGAGCCGCCTCCGACGAACATGAGGGCGTCCTGGAGGAACCAGGTCGCCTCGTGCATGTGCTCGGGCGGGATCGTGGACAGTCCCCGAGGAACGGGCATTGACGCCGTTGACGAGCGCCGTCATGATCCTTCCCGCTCGTGGGCAGGGAGCCGTAGGTGAGCGGGTTGTTCCACTCGAAGGTGGCGATGGCGAGGGTCGAGGCGACCGTGAGGGCCAGATAGGTCGTCAGGGTGAGCTTCGTGTGCAGGCTCCACGTCCGGGGGCGGTGTCGTCGGCCCATGATGTCCAGGATGACGGGGAATCCGACGGCGCCCATGAAGGTCCCCAGGATGATCGGCAGGCCGATCCACCAGTCGGCGGAGTAGGCCTCCAGGCCTTCGGGCATGATGACGAAGCCGGCGTTGTTGAAGATCGACAGCGCCATGAAGACCGCATACCACAGGGCGTGGCCCACGTCGAGGCCGTGGCTGAGGAAGGGCGGCAGCAGCATGAGAGTCAGGAGGAGCTCGCAGCCGGTGGCCGTGTAGATGACGGCGCGCAGCAGCCGCCCCACCTCGCCCAGGCGCGACTGGTTCTCCGAGGCCGCCAGCATCCGCTGAGTCAGTCCCACGTGCCGGGACACCGCCAGGGACAGCAGGGAGGCCAGGGTCATGACACCCAGGCCACCCACCGCTGCGGCCAGGATGATGACGACGTGCCCGAAGGTGGACCAGTAGGCAGCCGTGTCCACCGTGCTCAGGCCGGTGACGCACACGGCCGAGGTGGCGGTGAACAGGGCGTCGAGAAAGTCGGCGTGCTCCCCGCTGGTCGTGGAGATGGGAAGACTGAGAAGGGCGGTCACCACGACGATGATGGCGGCGAAGACGGCGACGGCCAGCCGGGCCGGGTAGAAGCGGGCCGCACGCGCGATCTGGCCGAGTGGCTCGATATGCCTGAGCAGACGGCGCACTCCGGTGGGCTCCGTGCCCGGCAGCGGGGGGAGGGGCAACGGCTCCTCGAGGGGGTCGGTTCTGTTGCCGGCCGCCGGGTGCTTCCTGTACCGCTTCCACGGACGGCCGACGACGCCCACGAGCGGGGCGTGCCAGTGGGCCTGGCGGCGGCTGCCGGCCTGCGGTGCTCCGCGCCTCCCGGTTGGCGACTCGCCTCGGGGTCCGCGGTCGGGCTCCGGCTCCTGTGCGGTGTCTGTCTGGGGCACGGTCGCCATTGTGGTCCTGCTGGCACGACTTCGTCACGTTCCCCGGCGTCCTGGGGCGGGCGTGTTCTGCGGGGCGGTGATTGCGGCCCGACGCTCGCAGTGAGGGTGACCGGGGGCGTCAGATGGATTGCTGAGGTTGCGGCAGCGACAGTTGGTGCCCGAGTGTGAAATGCGACGCCTGTGGTGAATGGTGCCCGGGAAATCCTGTGCTAAGGCTGATGCGGGGATATATTGGCTGTGTTCCTGCCCCGAAGGGGCCACCCGCGACGAACGGACCTCAAGCTCATGGCACCGGGCCTTCCCACATCCCCCAGCGCCTCTGGCGCCCCCTCGTTCCTCACCGTGGCTGAGGTGGCGGCGATGCTGCGCGTGTCCAAGATGACCGTCTACCGGATGGTGCACTCCGGCGACCTGCCCGCGATGCAGGTCGGGCGCTCCTTCCGCGTTCCGAGCGTGCCGTTCACGACTACCTGGCCGCGGGACTGGGTGACTGGGGCCACGACGCGTCAGAGGCATCAGGGTCCTAGGAGCCGCTACACTCAGGCGGTCACCTGCGTGGTCGGCCGCTGAGCCTCACGCGCCGACCAACCGCCCCATGGCATAACCCTCGCCGGCCTGCCTCGGCCCGCAGGGAGGGTCTGCGGGCACTACGAAGCGAACTGCGAGGAGATCTCATGGGATCCGTCATCAAGAAGCGCCGTAAGCGCATGGCCAAGAAGAAGCACCGCAAGCTGCTTCGCAAGACGCGTCACCAGCGTCGCAACAAGAAGTGAGACGAGCGGCCCGTCCGCGTCTCGGGGCTCCGTGCACACTGCTGGTGTGAGCGGGGCCCTGCTTGTCTCACGAGGAACCGACCAGGAAGAGCGGAGATCTTCGTTGACCACCACCCCAGATGACCGCGCCCCCGCTGAGGCGTCGACTGCGCCGTCGACTGAGCCGCAGCTGGTGGAAGGTGACTGCACCGTCCCGCTGAGCGTCGACGTCGACCCGTCCGCCTGGCCCGCACCCGTTCAGGCCCTGGCGCACTCGCCGGGCTCCGACGTCCGACCGACCACCCTGGCCGAGCTGACCACGCTTCGCGTAGGTGGCCCGGTGGGCACGTATGTCGAGGCCACCACGCAGAGCGAGCTGACCGAGGCGATCCGCGAGGCCGACGCCGCCGGCACACCCATCCTCGTCATCGGCGGCGGCTCCAACATCATGGCCTCCGATGCCGGCTTCGACGGACTCGTCATCCGGGACGCCCGCGCCGAGGTCTCACTCGTCTCTGACTCGGTCTGCGGCGGCGTCGAGGTCACTGCCACCGCCGGCACCACCTGGGACGACTTGGTGCGTGAGGCCATTGCCAGCCAGTGGGCCGGGTTCGCGCCGCTGTCCGGGATCCCCGGCACGGTGGGCGCCGCCCCTGTGCAGAACGTCGGGGCCTACGGCGCCGAGGTCGCCGAGCTCATCGCCAGCGTGCGAGCCTGGGACCGCCTGCGCAACCGGGTGGTCTGGCTGGCCCTGGGCGAGCTGGGACTGGCCTACCGGGACTCGCGTCTCAAGCAGTCCCTCACTGACACCGAGGCGGGTGGCGGACGCCTGTGGGGGCCGACCGGACGCTGGGTGGTTCTTGACGCCACCTTCGCCGTGCGACAGGGCTCCCTGTCCTCCCGGATCGCCTACTCCCAGCTGGCCGGGGCGCTCGGCGTCGAGCTGGGCGAGCGCGTGCCTGAGCGCGAGCTGCGTGAGGCGGTTCTCGAGCTGCGCCGCTCCAAGGGGATGGTGCTGGACGGCGCCGACCACGACACCTGGTCGGCCGGCTCCTTCTTCACCAACCCGATCCTGACCACGGCCGAGGCCGAGCGCCTGCCCGAGGACGCGCCCCGCTTCCCGGTCACCGACCACTCGCAGGTGGTGCTCGGCACCAAGGCGGCCCCCGTCATCGAGGGGCTGGTCAAGACCAGCGCCGCCTGGCTCATCGACCACGCGGGGTTCACCAAGGGCTTCGCCGTGGAGGCCGGCGCGCCGGCCGGGCTGTCCACCAAGCACGTTCTGGCGCTGACCAACCGGGGCGGCGCGACCGGGACCGACCTGGCTCGTCTGCGTGACGCGGTCGTGACCGGAGTGCGCGAGCGCTACGGCGTCACCCTCGTGCCCGAGCCCGTCCAGGTCGGCTTCTAGGTCCTGTCACGAAAGCCGGGCTGGCTCCGGCGCGTGGCTTCCAGGGGTCTCTGTTGCCGATGCCTGGTCGGGCGATGCCAGCCAGGCGTCCACCTCGGCCAGCCATGCCTGCTTAGCCGTCGGTGAGGCCAGACAGGCGCGGATCGATCCGCGGGCCAGGCTCAGCCAGCTCTGCGTCGGTGCAGCCCAGGGTCCGGGCGATCTCGTACTGGTTGACGAGCCGGGACTGGAAGAGCAGGGGGTCGTCGGCGCTCAGGGCGATCTGCGCCCCATGGCTCATGAGCGTGTGCAGCGGGACGTCGTCGGGGCTGTGATAGACGCCCAGGCTCACGTTGGAGGCCGGGCAGACCTCGAGGCTGATGCCTGAGGCGACAATCGCGTCCAGCAGGGCGGGATCCTCGCCGGCGCGTACACCGTGGCCCAGGCGCGTGGGGCCGAGCGCGGAGACGACCTCACGCAGGTGGTCGGGTCCCAAGAGCTCCCCTCCGTGTGGCATGGAGGCCAGGCCGCCCCGGCGGGCGATGGCGAAGGCCCGCTCCCAGGAGGAGGTCCGCCCGGCGCGCTCGTCGTTGGACAGGCCGAACCCGATCACCTCGCCCGGCTGGTCCCCGGCGTAGCGCACCGCCAGGCGTGCGAGTGCACGGGCGTCCAGCGGGTGACGCATCCGGGAGGCCGCCACGATGACCGCTACCTCCACTCCGCTCAGGGTCGTGGCCTGCTTGGCGGCGTCGAGGATGATCTCCAGGGCGGGGGTGATTCCGCCGACGAAGGGGGCATAGCTGGTCGGGTCGACCTGGATCTCCAGGCGGCGCGAGCCCTCGGCGGCGTCGTCCAGAGCGGCCTCCAGGACGATGCGGCGCATGACCTCCTCAGTGCGAACCAGGGCCCTGGCCGTGTCGTAGGCGCGCTGGAAGCGGAACCAACCGCGACGGTCGGCGGGGACGCGCAGAGGGTCGCCGTCCAGAAAGTTCGACGGCAGGCGCGTGCGCGCGGAGGAGGCCAGCTCGATGAGGGTGTCCAGGCGCATCGACCCCGTGAAGTGCAGGTGCAGGTGCGCCTTGGGAAGAGTGGCGAGGTCTCGCATGGGTGGATTCTTCCACGTGTTCGCACCCCACCGGCAGCCCACCTGCGCGCGGCGAGAGGTGACCGCTGCTTCCGCTGTTGCCGAACACCAGGGGCCGTTTTAGAAGCGAACCACCAGGTGGGTGGGGCAGACTAACTGCCATGAACCACTCGTCGGCGTCCCAGGAGCCCGAGGAGGTGGCCCTGCTGACGGGGCCGCGCGCCGCGTCCGTGCTCTCCGCCGCCCTCGCCCCCGGCCGGCCAGCGTCTGGCCAGCCTGGGAGGTCCACTCAGTTCACCACCGCCCCGGAGCGGGTGTGTCCGTGGGGTACACGGCTGTTGTCGTCGCACCCAACGGGCGTTCCACCACCGAGTACCTGTGCGCTACGACGGCTCGCCTGTCCAACCCGCACGCACCGGGACTGACCCGAGTCGCCCCCCACTGGGGGGACGGTCCCGCAGTTCACGTGTGGCGTCACCCGGCCGACCCCGAGCCTGCCCGGTCTGGTGGTGGCCTGCACGCCCTCGCTGCTCTCAGCCCGGATCGGCACTCAGGTCAAGGCCACGATGGTCGCCTACCGGCCTACGCGTCGAGCGGTCGTGCGTGCCACCTTCCCGGACGAGACCACCGCCTACGCCAAGGTCCTGCGTCCGAGCCAGGCTCCGTCCTTCGCTCAGCGGCACCGCCTGCTGACGGCCTCAGGCGTGCCCGCGCCCGAGGTCCTGCGGGAGGACCCCGATGGCCTCGTCCTGCTGTCCAGCGGTCGGGGAGTCGCCCTGTCTGGCCTGCTGTCCCAGGGCATGAGCGTGTCGCGCAGCGAACGCGTCTTCAACGGCCTCATCTCACTACTGGACGCCCTCCCGGCCAGCGCCATGCAGCTGCCGGCGCACGCCGCCTGGTCGGAGCGGGCCCGTCACTACGCGCACGCCGCCGCCACGGTTCTGCCCGAGCACGCCGCCCGTGCCCGGGCCGTGGCCGAAGGGGTCGAGCAGCTCATGGCCGCCTCCGACGCCGGCCGGCCAGTCCCGGTCCACGGCGACTTCTACGAGGCCAATGTCCTCATGGAGGGCGAGGCCGTCACCAGCCTGCTCGACGTGGACTCTCTGGGACCCGGTTACCGGGTTGATGACCTGGCCTGCCTGTTGGGGCACGTCAGCGTGCTGGACCATCTGGCGCCCGCCTCCTACCCGAAGCTGCGGCCCATCCTGGAGACCTGGACCCGTATGGCCGAGCGGCAGGTGGACCCGGTCTCCCTGCGTGCTCGCTGCGCCGGCGTGGTCCTGTCCCTGGTGGCCGGTGCCCGCCGCGAGGACGGTGGTCCGTGGCGCCCCGATGCCGAGGGCCGCCTCGCCCGGGCCGAGACCTGGCTGGCGCAGGGCCGCGAGATCCAGGCCCGCCGCGGCGCCCACTGAGTCCGTCGATTTCACGTCGAGCCGGGCAGCTTTCGCGGCGCCCGACAGACATTCTGTCGGCATGCGCGAAAACCTGCCCGGCTCGGCGGAGAAGGCGGAGCCTCAGGCGCTACTCGACCTCGGCGAGCAGTTTCTGAACCCGGCCCACGCCCTCGACCAGGTCATCATCACCCAGCGCGTAGGACAGCCGCACGAAGCCCGAGGGGCCGAAGGCCTCACCGGGAACGATGGCGACCTCGGCGTGCTCGAGGATGAGCGCGGCCAGCGTGGCCGAGCTGTCGATCGTGGTGCCGCGCAATGTGCGCCCGATGAGCCCCTCGATGCTGGGGTAGGCGTAGAAGGCGCCGCGGGGCACGGGCACGGTCAGTCCCTCGATCTGGGAGAGCATCTCCACCATGGTGCGCCGGCGCCGGTCGAAGGCGGTGCGCATCTGCTCGACGGCGGACAGGTCGCCGCTGACGGCCGCCAGGGCCGCGCGCTGCGAGACGTTGGCGACGTTGGAGGTCAGGTGGGACTGGAAGTTCGTGGCCGCCTTGATGACGTCGCTGGGGGCGATCATCCAGCCCACGCGCCATCCGGTCATGGCGTAGGTTTTGGCCACGCCGTTGAGGACGATCGTCTGCTCGGCGAGCTCGGGAACCAACCCTGACGACGTGCGTGGTCTGGGCGCCGTCGTAGAGGAGGTGCTCGTAGATCTCGTCGGTGATGACCCAGACCCCGTGCTCCAGGGCCCACTGGCCGATGGCGGTCAGCTCCTCGGGCGTGTAGACCGAGCCGGTCGGGTTCGACGGCGAGCACAGCAGCAGCACCTTGGTACGCTCGGTGCGGGCGGCCTCGAGCCTGGTCGACGCTGACCTTGTAGTCCTGGTCCGCCCCGGCGAAGACCTCGACCGTGGTGCCCCCGGCCAGGGCGACGGCCTCGGGGTAGGTGGTCCAGTAGGGTGCGGGCAGCAGGACCTCGTCACCGGGGTCGACGATCGCGGCGAAGGCCTGGAAGACGGCCTGCTTGCCGCCGTTGGTGACCAGGATGTCGTCGGGGGAGACCTCATAGCCGGAGTCGCGCAGCGTCTTGGCGGCGATGGCCTCGCGCAGGACCGGCAGGCCCTTGGCCGGGGAGTACTTGTGGTTGGCCGGGTCCTTCGCGGCGGCGACGGCGGCCTCGACGATGTAGTCGGGGGTGGGGAAGTCGGGCTCTCCGGCGCCGAAGCCGATGACGGGGCGGCCGGCGGCCTTGAGGGCCTTGGCCTTGGCGTCGACGGCAAGAGTGGCGGAGGGTGCGATGGCGGACAGGCGGGCGGAAACGCGGTGCGTGGGTGCAGGTGTCACCCGACTATGGTCCCACGACCTGCGAGGCTCGTACATCTAGAACACGTCCAATCTGCCAGTAGTGACACATTGACGACACCCGGGGTGCCTTCCGTGACGTGGCGAGGCGGCTTCACTCCGACCGGCCTCGGCGTGGCGCACCCCACGGCCAGTGGTTACCGCAAAGGCCCGCTTGTGTGGCAAACTAGAGCACCGCTGAAGGGCAGTGGCGCAATTGGTAGCGCACCGGTCTCCAAAACCGGCGGTTGTGGGTTCGAGTCCCGCCTGCCCTGCTGAGAACGGCGGATCTGTCGGGAGATCCCGTCGGTTTCGTCTTCTCCCCGCTGTGCGGGAACTGACCTGACCGTCGACCCTGAGGACCCAGATTCATGAGCGAGAGCGCACGCGCCGCGACAGGCAAGTCGGGCAGGAAGCGCGGCTTCTTCGGGCGCATCGCCCTGTTCATCCGCCAGGTCATTGACGAGCTGCGCAAGGTTGTCTGGCCCACCATGAATGAGCTGTGGACCTACTTCACAGTGGTGGTCGTCTTCATCATCGCCATCATGGCCTTCACCGGGGTGCTGGACTTCGCCTTCAACCGGGCTGTCATGTGGCTCTTCGCCTGACCTCCCGGCTTCTGCGGTCGCGCCCTCGTCGGGGGTGCTCGATCCTGCCCCTGACCATGTCTACTCCCGACGGCGCCGCGGCTCGCGCAGCCCGTCGCATCCGCTCGTCTCACGCCACTGGAAAGCAGGTACACCATGTCTGAGGATGTCTCCTCGCAGACCACTCCCGACGACGTCGAGGTCCTCGCCTCGCTCGCGGCCGACGACGCCGGTGACGCCGCCGAGTCGGTTGAGGTCGCCGAGGCCGATGCGACCGTCGAGGTGGTCGAGGCGCAGCCCCACGCCGCTGCTGAGCCGGGTGAGCCGGCCGAGGAGGCGCCCGTCGTCGACCCGCTGGCCGAGTTCCGCCGCCAGATGTCGGCCCTGCCGGGGCAGTGGTACGTGCTGCACACCTACTCCGGCTACGAGCGCCGCGTGGCCGCCGACATCATGGCCCGCGCCGAGAACTTCGAGGTCGAGGACTACATCTTCGACGCCACCGTCCCCATGGAGACGGTCATCGAGATCAAGAACGGTAGCAAGAAGAAGGAAGTCTCCCGGGTGCGCATCCCCGGCTACGTCTTCGTGCGCATGGACCTGGATGACCCGGAGACCTCGGACAAGGTGTGGCGCACCATCAAGGACACCCCGGCCGTCACCGGCTTCGTGGGCGACCGCTACAACCCGGTGCCGCTGACCTTCGAGGAGGCCGTCGCCCAGCTCGGCCCCACGCCCGAGGAGATCGCCGCCAAGGAGGCCGCCGCGGCGGAGGCCACTGCCCCCGAGTCCGGCTCCGGTACCCAGATCGCCACCGGTGGTCAGGTCTTCGAGGTCGCCTTCGAGGTCGGCGAGTCCGTCATCGTCACCGATGGCCCCTTCGAGTCCCTTCCGGCCACGATCTCCGAGATCCACCCCGAGACTCAGAAGCTCCAGGTGCTCATCTCCCTGTTCGGCCGTGATACCCCGGCCGAGCTCTCCTTCACCCAGGTCGCCAAGATCTAAGACGGGGCCTGAGGTCAGGCCCCGACATCGGCTGTGGCCCGACGACGCAGAACAGGCGTCGTCGGGCCACAACCGTCCGGGTCGCGCGAGCGGCCACAGCGCGAGAGCCATGAATCACAGGGCAATGTCCTGTGATACCGCGCACCGGGCGCCCTGCTTGGCCCAGCAGCGGGCTACGATGAGCGCTTGTGCGTGCGCATGCACCCACGGCTGCACGGCAGGCGTGCAGCACATCCGGACAAGTAAGAAGGACCCATTCCTATGGCCCCCAAGAAGAAGGTCGCCGGGCTGATCAAGCTCCAGATCCAGGCCGGCCAGGCCAACCCCGCTCCGCCGATCGGCCCCGCCCTGGGTGCTCACGGCGTCAACATCATGGAGTTCTGCAAGGCGTACAACGCGGCGACCGAGTCGCAGCGCGGCAACGTCATCCCCGTGGAGATCACCGTCTACGAGGACCGCTCCTTCACCTTCATCACCAAGACCCCGCCGGCCGCCGAGCTCATCAAGAAGGCCGCGGGCGTTCCCAAGGGATCCGCCACCCCCCACACCGTGAAGGTGGCCTCCCTGACCCAGGCTCAGGTGCGTGAGATCGCCGAGTCCAAGATGCCCGACCTCAACGCCAACGACGTCGAGGCCGCCGCCAAGATCATCGCCGGCACCGCCCGTTCCATGGGCATCACCGTCGAGGCCTGAGGCACTCGCCGGCCTGCCGGCTCTCTCAACTCAATCCCCATACGAAACCGTGGAAGGGCCTCGCGCGGCCCGAACACCACGACTGCAAGGAGAAGCAGATGACCAAGCGCTCCAAGGCCTACCGCGCCGCGGCTGAGAAGATCCAGTCCGGAGTCCTCTACACCCCGGCCGAGGCCGTTCACCTGGCCAAGTCCACCTCCGTCACCAAGTTCGACGCCACCGTCGACGTCGTCTTCCGCCTGGGAGTCGACCCCCGTAAGGCGGACCAGATGGTCCGCGGCACCGTGTCCCTGCCGCACGGTACCGGTAAGACCGCCCGCGTCGTCGTCTTCGCCCAGGGAGAGCGTGCCGAGCAGGCCCTCGCCGCCGGCGCGGACGAGGTCGGTGGCGACGAGCTCATCGAGAAGGTCGCCAAGGGCTACACGGACTTCGACGCCGCTGTGGCCACCCCCGACCTCATGGGCAAGGTCGGCCGCCTGGGCCGCGTTCTGGGGCCCCGTGGCCTCATGCCCAACCCCCGCACCGGCACCGTGACGATGGACGTGGCCAAGGCCGTCTCCGACATCAAGGGCGGCCGTATCGAGTTCCGCGTGGACCGCGCATCCAACCTCCACTTCATCATCGGCAAGGCCTCCTTCTCCGAGGAGCAGCTGACGGAGAACTTCCAGGCCGCCCTGGAGGAGATTCTGCGCCTCAAGCCCTCGACCTCGAAGGGCCGCTACATCCTCAAGGCCACCATGACCACCACCATGGGCCCCGGCATCCCGATGGACGTCACCAAGGCCTGAGGCCCTTTTCCTTCACGACGGCGTCGGCCGCCTTCTCAGATGGGAGGCGGCCGACGCCGTTCTTTGTCGTTGCTCCGCCTGAGGGCGTACGAGGATTCCCCAGGTCCTGCCCGGGGACTGCGCGAGCCCTCCACGGGGGCATCTGCCCATGGTCGGAGAGGTGTGGGCTGACTACGGTGAAGCCGTCGGCGGAGCACCGGATGGGGGAGGGAGTGGAGAAGCCGGTTGTCCCCGTCCTTGTCTCTCCCTCTCGCAAGGACGGGGACGACCTCTCTTCCTTGAGGTAGGTCCGGATACGCCTCAGCTGTTCTTGACGGGGATGTCGGTGAGGCGGAAGGCGGCACCTTTGAGGGAGTACTTGCCTTCGGGGTGGTCGATGGTGAGTGTCCCGCCGTCGGGGTGCTGGCCCAGCTGGGTGGCGACGGTCTTCAGCTGGGCCGCGGCTCCGGGGGCAAGGTCGGCGGAGTCCGAGGTGAAGGTGACGTCTGATACGAGGGTGACGGTGATGTCCTTGCCGCCGGCCTGGGTGTTGGTGGAGTCGTCCAGTGCCCGGGCGCAGCGCTCAATTGTCGGGGCGGAAAAGTGACGGGACTCCCAGGTAATTCGAGATGTTGAGCTTGTTGTCGTCGTTGCTGTCAGAGTTGGCGTCGACGGCATTGATGGAGGCGTCGTCCTTGGTGCGGGTCAGCCTCAGGGCGATGATCGAGGTCCTGTCGTCCTGGTGGATGACGGGTGAGACCTCCACGCTCACCTCGTGGCCCATGATGTGGGCGTCGAGTTTCTGCCACTCGGTGCTACCGGCCTTGGCACCGCCGCCGGCTGGGGGCTGATCCTCCGGCCGTGGCTGAGGAGCCCGTTGGTGAAGCCGACCCTCCCTTGCCCTTCGACGTCCCCGGCAGGTCACAACCCGCCAGCACAGACAGTCCCACCCCCGCCAGGGTCGAGAGAGCCACAAAAGACCGACGAGACGTCATCCGTGGAGAGGTGCTGAGTGAACGGGAGAATGCAGAGGGTGCAGGAACTCCTTTAATGGCGCCGCCGAAACTTCTCAACCACAGAACTTAATAGTACTGTTATCTCCCTGGCAATGGGGGCTCCCTGGGTACTCCCATCGATCCCCATGTACTCCCCATCGCTCCATGGGGAGTACCCGGATTCCCTCGGGCTCCCCATGGGTACCCCGGGTACTGCACGAATTTTCCCCGTGGGAGTCTCCCCATTTCTCGAATGAGGAATTCTGCATAGAGTTTCGGTATTCCTCAGGCCGCAGTGGCCTGGTCGAGAGCATTGGAGGTCCTATCATGATGACTACTTCGAAGCGAGTCCTGGCTGCCGTGAGCGCCATTGGCCTGACAGCGACCCTGGCGTCCTGCGAACTGGGGGGCGTCTCGGGCTCGAAGAGCTCAGAAACGTCAGCGCCAACGCAGACGTCGGCATCGGCGCCGAAGTCGGCGCAGTCCGGGGGCGGTGGCAAAGGCGGTCAAAGTGCTGTCATTGAATCTCACTCCACCAGCATTGACAGTAAACCTGCAACTGTCTCCTTGAACTCAGTCTCTGCTACGGGGACGACGGTCACCGTCATGTTCTCCGTGATGAATGATGACAAGAGCAATGATATGTACGTCACCGATTACTTCTCGGATGGAGACGACTCGATTCCGCAGCCCAGTGGAAAGGCGACACCGGGGGGGAAGTAAGAACAATGTCGATGGTCTCACCCTCATTGAGCCGTCATCCTCGAACATCTATCGAGTCTCCTACGACTCCCAGGGTGGCTGCTTGTGCTCCAGTGACCTCAACGAGTTCGTCAAGCCCGGTCAGACAATCGCATTCCAGGCGACCTTCACCGGCGTTCCGGCGGATACGAAGACCGTCAGCGTCACCATTCCCAATGGCGGAAACTTCACTAACGTGGCGGTGTCACGATGAAACGGCGGACTCTTCTTGCATCCTGGACGATGGGTGCGGGGCTGCGACATCGCACGAGGCTCGTCGCCGCGATCGTCGGTGCGAGCGCATTGGCCTGGTCGACCGCGGCGGGGGCTGTCGCGTTGCCTGCTGAGCCCCATGCCGTCCCCCCCGGTTGTGGCTCCGGCGAAGAACGCTACGCCGGATCCGACGCCAACGCTCAAGCCGCAGGAAAGCAGCGGTTCGGGTGAGTCCCGGCAGGTTCAGCCCCTGGATCGCCGTGTTGTCCCGGTGTCACGATCGAGCAGCTCGGACAGCGCCGTCACCTACTCCTCGGACGGGCAGACCACAGTGGCCTCGCTGTCCGGTGACGTCACCTTCGACGTCGACTCCTCCGCCCTGACCGACCGTGCCAAGCAGGTGCTCGATGACATCGTCAAGCGCTGGAACGGCAAGCCGCCGGCCACGGTCACCGTGGTGGGGCATACGGACTCCGTAGCCGACGACGCTCACAACCAGACGCTCTCCGAGCAGCGGGCGAAGGCGGTCGCGGACTACCTGACCTCCAAGGTCCCGTCCCTGAACGTCCAGTCCTCCGGCAAGGGGGAGAGTGAGCCCGTGGCCTCCGAGACCAATGCGGACGGCAGTGTCAATGAGGCCGGCAAGGCCGCCAACCGTCACGTCGACGTGCGCTGGGGGTAGGTGCCCACAAGGCATTCTGAGTCGAGATGCGGCCCGGGACGGCGGTAATCAGAACGGCCTCGTGCGTGCTGACAGAGGAATGAGTGTCAGTGGCGGGAAAGGAGGGCAGTGACGTGGAAGAAATGATGCAGATCAAGGAGGTGGCCGGGCGTCATTCCGAATCTGAGGTGCGGTGGTGCTTCGATAGAAGGTCTGCGCTCGGGCTGGGGCTGTTGGCCGCGCTGAGCGGATCACTGAGCGCGTGTTCAGGACGTTGGGAACGCACCGCGACGGACGTCACCTCAGATCATTCAGCAACACCATCGGAGGTGAGGTCCCCGAAGGCGACCGCGTCGCCAACGGTTCCGGAGTGGCGACCGGCATCCGAGCTCTCAGTGACTCCCGACCTGCCATCGAGGGGAATCAAGCAGACCGCCCCCTCCGGTAAGAGCCTGTCGATGTATGGGATGACGTTGACCGTACCGGAGACGGCGGTGAGTAGGGAGCAGGTGAACGACCAAGGGCTTCCGGTGACCACGGTCCAGCTCGGCGGCACCCAGGACCTGCTCCCAACTTCGTGGTCACCTACCTCAAGGAGGCGGGGAAGACGCTCGACGACGAAACTCATCTTCAGGAGGCGTTTCTTCTGGGGCCGGGGCACGAGGACACCTACATGATGAGAACACCGGAAACGTGGATGCTGGGCGCGAAGGAGGTTCCCGCCTGCCTCATGACCTGGACTCATCGGGGGAAAGGCAGTGACGGCGGAACCGTTGAGCGTGATAACGCTGCTCTGTGGATCACCAATGACGCCGGAGGATACTGGAGAATCATCGCCCACGCCCCGATAGGTGAGCTGACGGAGACCAGTCCGACGTGGCAGGCGATGCTCAGCGCCAAGGTGGAGCAGTCGTGATGCTGGACGCCGTGGGGAGACCCCTTTGGGGGCGACTTCCCGGTCGGTGACCGAGTCGGGGTGTGACTCCCGTGGAGACTGTGCCGTTCGCATCGTCCCGCGGGGTCACGCCACTGCGAGCATCCATGCCAACCAGCCCCCCAGTGACAGGTAGGGGCCGAAGGCAATGAGTGTCTTGCGGCTCGCCAGGCGACTGATCATCAGTGCGATGGCGACGAGCCCGCCGATGAAGAATCCAAGGATGATGCCCATCGCGGTGTAGGTCCCGCCGAAGTATCCGAGCCACAGCCCAAGAACCGCACACAGCTTCGCATCACCCAGTCCCATTCCCGAACCGGGGAGCAGCGCCATGGCCCCGACAATGACGCCGGCACTCACTGCGCACAGAACGGATCGAAGCAGCGCCCAGCCCGCTTCAGACAAGGGCGTCCCCGTGACCACGTTGAGCAGGACGAGGGCCGTGGTTGCCGCACCGGTCCATATAGCGGCCGGACCGAGAATGCGGTTGGGGAGGCGGTGACACACGGCGTCGACGCTGCATGCCGCGCCGAGCAGCGCCACGAGGGGAAGGGCAACGATCACCTCGCCCCATGCGCCTCCCGACCATTCCCCGCATGAGCGTCACCCCACAAAGAATGGTGGTCAGAACTCCCTGCGAGGTGGGTGCCAGCAGCCACTGGGCATGGAACGTGCCCGGCTCGGTGGTGATGCCGCCGGGCGAAGAGTTCGCAGTTGGCGCCTCAGCCCGCTCCAGGTCGGACACGTACCGCCGGGCGAAGGTCGAGACCGGGCGGGCAACGACTGCGATGACTGCGCAGCCAACGACGATGGCGACCAGGAGTGCGGGGATACTCACCACCACACTCTCGCACGCTCGCCACCTTCAAGGTAGGGGAGTGGATATCTCACCTGTACCCCTCGTGTCCTCCAGAGAGCCTCCGGCGACGGATGTCAGGGGCGCCCTCGCTCTTCCCTGCACCTCTGCCACGTGTCGAGTACCACGTCCTCGTCCCGGTATCCTCCCTGGCGCCCTCCTGTGGCGAACGGGTAGCCTGACCGGCGGTGCCCGCAGACGGGTCACCGCATCTCCATTCCGTTCCCAGCGATGTCGGCTTCGTCCAGGCTTCATACCTGCTCGGATCACGTGCGACATCGTGACGCGGGTCTGCCGCGGCGGGAACCGACGGGCCCCTGACTGCGGGGCTCCGGACGTCGCAATCGGGCGAGCCTCGATCCCGGCGGGCCGGCCCTCTCCGCGGTGGCGTGCGCCGTCGAGCCACCGATGGGGGAGCGGTCCGGCACGCAGGCAGCAGCCAGATACAGACTCACGTCCCCATGGAGAATCAGTAGTGCCTACCATTCAGCAGCTGGTCCGCAAGGGCCGCTCGACGAAGCGCTCCGTGTCCAAGACGCCGGCGCTCAAGGCCAGTCCGCAGCGCCGTGGCGTGTGCACTCGCGTGTACACCACGACCCCCAGAAGCCGAACTCCGCCCTTCGTAAGGTCGCCCGTGTGCGCCTGTCCACCGGTATCGAGGTCACGGCCTACATCCCCGGTGAGGGCCACAACCTCCAGGAGCACTCCATCGTGCTCGTGCGCGGTGGTCGTGTGAAGGACCTTCCCGGTGTCCGCTACCACATCGTGCGCGGCGCCCTCGACACCCAGGGTGTCAAGGGCCGCCAGCAGGCACGTTCCAAGTACGGCGCCAAGAAGGAGAAGAAGTAATGCCTCGTAAGGGTCCCGCACCCAAGCGCCCGCTCGTCGTCGACCCCGTCTACGGCTCGCCGGTCGTCACCCAGCTCGTCAACCGCGTCCTGCTGGACGGCAAGAAGTCCACCGCTGAGCGCATCGTCTACGGTGCCCTCGAGGGCGTCCGCTCCAAGACGGACCAGGACCCGGTCTCCGTCCTCAAGCGCGCGCTGGACAACATCCGCCCCGCGCTGGAGGTCCGTTCCCGCCGCGTCGGCGGCGCCACCTACCAGGTGCCCGTCGAGGTTCGCCCCGGCCGCGCCACCACCCTGGCGCTGCGCTGGCTCGTGGACTTCTCCCGCCAGCGCCGCGAGAACACCATGACCGAGCGTCTCATGAACGAGATTCTCGACGCCTCCAACGGCCTGGGCGCCGCGGTCAAGCGCCGCGAGGACATGCACCGCATGGCCGAGTCCAACAAGGCCTTCGCCCACTACCGCTGGTAGTGCCGGTAGCAGCTCCGTACCCCACACGAACGAAGGACACCACCAGTGGCACTTGACGTGCTGACAGACCTCACCAAGGTCCGCAACATCGGCATCATGGCGCACATCGATGCCGGTAAGACCACCGTGACAGAGCGCATCCTGTTCTACACGGGCATCAACTACAAGATCGGCGAGACGCACGACGGCGCCTCGACGATGGACTGGATGGAGCAGGAGCAGGAGCGCGGTATCACCATTACCTCCGCGGCCACCACCTGCTTCTGGAAGAACAACCAGATCAACATCATCGACACCCCCGGCCACGTGGACTTCACGGTCGAGGTCGAGCGCTCCCTGCGCGTGCTCGACGGCGCCGTCGCGGTCTTCGACGGCAAGGAGGGCGTGGAGCCGCAGTCGGAGACGGTGTGGCGCCAGGCGGACAAGTACAACGTCCCGCGCATCTGCTACATCAACAAGATGGACAAAGGCTGGGCGCGGACTTCGACTTCTCCGTCCAGACCATCCGCGACCGCCTCCACGCCACCCCGATCGTCCTCAACTTCCCGATCGGCGCCGAGAACGAGTTCTCCGGCCTCGTCGACGTCCTGGAGATGCGGGCCATCCGCTTCCCCGAGAAGGACGCCGACGGCAAGGACACCCGCGGCTCCGTCGTCGAGTACGAGGAGATCCCCTCCGAGCTGGTCGCCAAGGCCGAGGAGCTGCGCGCCCAGCTGGTCGAGACGGTCGCCGAGGCCGACGACACCCTCATGGAGAAGTACCTCGAGGGCGAGGAGCTCAGCGTCGCCGAGCTCAAGGCCGGTATCCGCAAAGCTCACCGTGGCCGGTGAGGCCTTCCCGGTCCTGGCCGGGTCCGCCTTCAAGAACAAGGGCATCCAGCCCGTTCTCGACGCCGTCCTGGACTACCTGCCCTCCCCGCTCGACGTCCCCGACGTCGAGGGCCACGCCGTCGGCAACGAGGAGGAGGTGCTCACCCGTCCGGCCGATGAGAAGGCTCCCTTCGCCGCCCTGGCCTCCAAGGTGGCCACCCACCCCTTCTACGGCAAGCTCGTCTACGTGCGCGTCTACTCCGGCAAGGTCTCCCAGGGCGACATGGTCCTCAACGCCACCAAGGGCAAGAAGGAGCGCATCGGAAAGCTCTTCCAGATGCACTCCAACAAGGAGAACCCGGTGGAGGAGGCCCACGCCGGCCACATCTACGCCCTCATCGGCCTCAAGGACGTCACCACCGGTGACACCCTGTGCGCCCAGGACTCCCCGATCATCCTGGAGTCCATGACCTTCCCTGCCCCGGTCATCCACGTGGCCATCGAGCCCAAGACCAAGGGCGACCAGGAGAAGCTGAGCGTGGCCATCCAGAAGCTCTCCGAGGAGGACCCCACCTTCACCGTCTCCCTCGACGAGGAGACCGGCCAGACCGTCATCGGCGGTATGGGCGAGCTCCACCTGGACGTGTTCGTGGACCGCATGCGCCGCGAGTTCAAGGTCGAGGCCAACGTGGGCGCCCCGCAGGTCGCCTACCGCGAGACCATCCGCAAGAAGGTGGACAAGGTCGAGTACACCCACAAGAAGCAGACGGGTGGCTCCGGCCAGTTCGCCAAGGTGCAGATGAGCTTCGAGCCCCTCGTGACCGATGAGGTCGCCGAGGCCGCCGACGGCGAGAAGGCGCACTACGAGTTCGCCAATGCCGTCACTGGTGGCCGCGTGCCCCGCGAGTACATCCCCAGCGTGGACGCCGGGGTCCAGGACGCCATGCTCACCGGTGTCCTGGCCGGCTACCCGATGGTGGACATCAAGGCCACCCTCATCGACGGTGCCTACCACGAGGTCGACTCCTCCGAGATGGCCTTCAAGATCGCCGGTTCCATGGCGTTCAAGGAGGGTGCCAAGAAGGCCTCGCCGGTCCTCCTCGAGCCCGTCATGGCCGTCGAGGTCCGTACTCCCGAGGAGTACATGGGCGACGTCATCGGTGACCTCAACTCCCGTCGCGGCATGATCGCCTCGATGGAGGACGCCGTCGGCGTCAAGGTCATCCGCGCCAACGTGCCCCTGTCGGAGATGTTCGGCTACGTCGGCGACCTGCGCTCCAAGACGCAGGGACGTGCCGTGTACTCCATGACCTTCGACTCGTACGCCGAGGTTCCCAAGAACGTCGCCGACGAGATCATCGCCAAGGTCAAGGGCGCCTGACGCCCTCGCTCCGGGGTCCGCGGCGGCTGCACGCAACCGTGGCGGACCCCGGCCCGGCGGTGCCCCTCGGGCGCCGACCGGGACCCAGTTCAGTAAGATTTCCAACATCCACCAGTAGAGACTCTCGACGCCCGGGCGGCTAGCATGTGTGCTAGTCGAATCCCGACGAAGAGAACTACCCGAGTCCCAGGAGGACACCAGTGGCCAAGGCCAAGTTCGAGCGGACCAAGCCGCACGTCAACATCGGAACGATCGGTCACGTCGACCACGGTAAGACGACGCTGACCGCTGCGATCTCAGGTTCTGCACGACGAGTACCCCGAGCTGAACCCCTTCACCCCCTTCGACGAGATCGACAAGGCTCCTGAGGAGCGTCAGCGCGGTATCACCATCAACATCGCGCACGTCGAGTACGAGACCGACAAGCGCCACTACGCGCACGTCGACGCCCCCGGGCACGCCGACTACATCAAGAACATGATCACCGGTGCCGCCCAGATGGATGGTGCGATCCTCGTGGTCGCCGCCACCGACGGCCCGATGGCCCCAGACCCGCGAGCACGTCCTGCTCGCCCGCCAGGTGGGCGTCCCTGCCCTCCTCGTGGCCCCTCAACAAGTCCGACATGGTGGACGACGAGGAGCTCCTCGACCTGGTTGAGATGGAGGTGCGCGAGCTCCTGTCCTCCCAGGACTACGACGGCGACGAGGCTCCCTGTCATCCGTGTCTCCGCTCTCAAGGCCCTCGAGGGCGACGCCGAGTGGGCCGGTAAGATCAAGGAGGCTCATGGACGCGGTGGATGACTTCATCCCCACCCCCGAGCGTGACATGGACAAGCCCTTCCTCATGCCCATCGAGGACGTCTTCACCATCACCGGTCGCGGCACCGTCGTCACCGGTCGTGTGGAGCGCGGCAAGCTCCCGATCAACTCCGAGGTCGAGATCCTCGGTATCCGTGAGGCCCAGAAGACCACGGTCACCGGTATCGAGATGTTCCACAAGCAGATGGATGAGGCCTGGGCCGGCGAGAACTGCGGTCTGCTCCTGCGCGGCACCCGCCGCGAGGACGTCGAGCGCGGCCAGGTCATCTGCAAGCCCGGCTCCATCACGCCGCACACCGAGTTCGAGGGCCACGTCTACATCCTCACCAAGGACGAGGGCGGCCGCCACAACCCCTTCTACTCGAACTACCGTCCACAGTTCTACTTCCGTACCACGGACGTCACCGGTGTCATCACCCTCCCCGAGGGCACCGAGATGGTCATGCCCGGTGACACCACTGAGATGAGCGTCCAGGCTCATCCAGCCCATCGCCATGGAGGAGGGCCTCGGCTTCGCCATCCGTGAGGGTGGCCGCACCGTCGGCTCCGGCCGCGTCACCAAGGTCATCAAGTGACCCACTGACGCTCCGCGCCTCCGCGTAGCACAAACCTCCCCGGTCAGAGCAGCTGCTCTGACCGGGGAGGTCTTTTTGTGTCCCATAACGAGTAATAGCGTTGCCTACCACCAATACAAATAGAAATGTGAACGACACTATTTTCTTGTATTCGTGATGCCGACGTAATGAATGGTGTCGCAATGTCATAACGAACGATTTCAGATCTATTACTGTCACTGTTTCTCTCGGTTATATGGGCTAGTTTTGCCGGAGCCCCAGGTATGTGGATGACAGCGCTCTCGAGCGTGCGGTTGCAACGTTGGCCCGTTGAGACTGTGAAGCATGCGGAAGGCGTTAATCGGTGAACGCACGCCGTATTCGTTCCCTTGTTGTGTTCCCGTCCTCCTCGGCGGCGCACAGTGAAAGGAATCCCAACCCATGAAACACAACGCCAGCACACTGGGGCGTCGGGCTGCAGCCGCAGCCGGTGTCCTCGCCCTGGCCGTTCTTTGGTTGGGGTCGACAGCAATGGCTGCGGAATCGCCCAATTACGGAAACATCAAGACGGAGTCGCTAGGATCTCTCACAGTCCACAAGCACCTCACCGGGGACAGGTTCCCCATCGGCGCCGTAGATGGTGGTTCTGTGGCCAACTCTGCGAAGGGCGTCCCAGTTTCCGGAGTGCAGTTCACGGCCTACCCGATCTCTGGCATCAGTCTCAAGGATCCGGCAGGGTGGGACAAGGTGAGCGCTCTGTCCGTGCCCGGCGCTATTCCGGACAGTGCCTGCGCCGACCCGACCAAGCCCGTACTGGATGGCTACACCTTCGAGGCGGGGATGACGTCCCCGGACACTGACAACAACGGTGTCGCTACCATCTCCGGCATGCCGGTCCAGGCCTACCTCGTGTGTGAGACCAAGGCCCCCGGTGACATCGTCCAGAAGGCCAAGCCCTTCGTGGTGACGATTCCTCACCCGAACACCGCTCAGGGCGCCGATGGCCAGTGGATCTACGATGTTCACGTCTACCCGAAGAACGACAGGATTGGGGTTTCTAAGACCATCGAGGATCAGAAGGCCAACGGCTACTCCGTGGGCTCCAAGGTTCGTTTTCCGGTCTACCCGGATGTCCTGAGGCTGGATCCCGCATCTCACTATAAGTATTTCCAGGTCAGGGATACTCTGGATTCTCGTCTCAAGAATGTGACGGCCACCGTCTTCATGACCTCAGACAATGGGACGAGTCTTGAACCGTCCGACTATGTGGTGGCGGTCGATGGACAGACTGTGACCGTCACGTTCACTGCCTCAGGCCTGGTCAACTCAAGGCTGCTGCCGCCTTGTCCCTCGAAGACTCGTCATCGTCCCCCGACGTTGCTATGAGCGTCGTGTTCGAGGGAACCATATCCTCAGCCGGCAATGGCGCTATTGCGAACCGGGCTCAGGTGATCAGCGACACGGTCTACGCCGAGCAGCCCCCGACGCCCGAGGAGCCGCCGACGGACCCCAACGATCCTCCGACTTCCAATGAGGTGACCTCCCGGTGGGGCGACCTGATCATCACGAAGGCGGACACCAATGACAAGGGGCAGGCCAAGGCCGGCCTCCAGGGTGCTCAGTTCCAGCTGTACAAGGCCAAGTCCGCATACGCGAACTCCTGCTCCAAGGAGAAGGAGGGTGATCCCATCGCTGTCAACGGCGAGACCACGCTGACCACGGATGGCAAGGGTGTTATCGACATCAAGGGCCTGTTCGTCTCCGACTCCATCGACGGGGCGGACCGTGACAACCAGGTGGACGCCACCGAGCGCTGCTACGTCCTGGTTGAGACCAAGGCGCCCGCCGGCTATGTCCTGCCCGCTGGTGACGACGCCGTGACCGCCGTCAAGGTCAAGGTCGGTGACGTGACCACGGACAACGTCACCATCGAGAACACCAAGCAGTCGGTTCCGGGTCTGCCTCTGACCGGTGCTAACGGCATGCTCCTCCTGACCGCCTCCGGTGCCTCCCTGCTGATGATCGCCGTCGGCTCCGTCCTCGTGGCCCGCTACCGCGAGCGCAAGCAGAACGCGAACCTCACCGCCTGAGTGCAGCGAGCTCTGCTTCGCACCAGCACTTCTGACCTGCGTCCGTCCTCCCCGGCGGCGCACAATGAAAGGAATCCCAACACATGAAACACAACGCCAGCACACTGGGGCGTCGGGCTGCAGCCGCAGCCGGTGTCCTGACCCTGGCCGTGCTCGGCCTGGCCCCCATGGCTCAGGCTGAGAACGCCAACTATGGAAACATCAAGGCCGACGCATCGGGCTCGCTGACCATCCACAAGCACATCATTGGAGATGGCAATCCCATCGGCACCCCCGCCGGTGCCTCCGTGACCAATGGCAGCAAGGGTGCCCCTGTCCCGGGCGTCGTCTTCACGGCCTACCCGATCACCGACATCAATCTGAAGGACCCCGCCGGGTGGGACACGATCAGCAATCTGGCCAAGGCCGGCGTGCCGGACAGCGCCTGCACCAACCCCGCCGCCCCCACGCTGGGGACGCACAAGTTCGGCGCCGGCCTGGCCTCTCCGGAGACCAATGATGAGGGTCTCGCCACGATTTCGAACATGCCGGTCCAGGCCTACCTCGTGTGTGAGACCAAGGCCCCCGGTGACATCGTCCAGAAGGCCAAGCCCTTCGTGGTGACGATTCCTCACCCGAACACCGCTCAGGGCGCCGATGGCCAGTGGATCTACGACGTCAACGTCTACCCCAAGAACGAGGCCATTGACGTTGAGAAGAGCATCCAGGAGCAGAACTCAACGGCTACGGTGTCGGCTCCCTCGTCAAGTTCCCGGTGTCCTCTGCGGCGCCGACTCTTGACGCCAAGTCCCACTACAAGTACTTCCAGCTCAGGGACACCCTGGACGATCGCCTGACGGAGGTGACCGCCACCGACGTCACCCTGGAGGGTACGACCCTGCAGCCCACCGACTACGTGGTGGCCGCCAAGGGGCAGACCGTGACCGTCACCTTCACTGCCTCTGGTCTGACAAAGATCAAGGCCGCCCCCGGCAAGAAAGTGTCCGCCGTCTTCCAGGGCAAGGTGACCAAGGCCGGCAATGGCGCTATTGCGAACCGGGCTCAGGTGATCAGCGACACGGTCTACGCCGAGCAGCCCCCGACGCCCGAGGAGCCGCCGACGGACCCCAACGATCCTCCGACTTCCAATGAGGTGACCTCCCGGTGGGGCGACCTGATCATCACGAAGGCGGACACCAATGACAAGGGGCAGGCCAAGGCCGGCCTCCAGGGTGCTCAGTTCCAGCTGTACAAGGCCAAGTCCGCATACGCGAACTCCTGCTCCAAGGAGAAGGAGGGTGATCCCATCGCTGTCAACGGCGAGACCACGCTGACCACGGATGGCAAGGGTGTTATCGACATCAAGGGCCTGTTCGTCTCCGACTCCATCGACGGGGCGGACCGTGACAACCAGGTGGACGCCACCGAGCGCTGCTACGTCCTGGTTGAGACCAAGGCGCCCGCCGGCTATGTCCTGCCCGCTGGTGACGACGCCGTGACCGCCGTCAAGGTCAAGGTCGGTGACGTGACCACGGACAACGTCACCATCGAGAACACCAAGCAGTCGGTTCCGGGTCTGCCTCTGACCGGTGCTAACGGCATGCTCCTCCTGACCGCCTCCGGTGCCTCCCTGCTGATGATCGCCGTCGGCTCCGTCCTCGTGGCCCGCTACCGCGAGCGCAAGCAGAACGCGAACCTCGCGCTCTGACGACCACCGTTGTCGGCCGGGGTCCGTGAGCCCCGGCCGACAGCCACGACTACAAGAGCACTACCTCAACCACCTCTTGACCGGGTTCTGAACCTGTCTCGATCGTGAGGTCGTGGCCCGAGCGGAAACGGTGCAGGTACTCGGCGGACATCGATCCGTCGAGCGCCTGCACCGTCATGTGCGAACTCGCACCATCCCCACCCCGAAACACCCGACTCTGGAAGTGCACGAGGCCCCATGATCTCCCGCAAAGCACGCAACCCCCGTACCGCCCGGACTCCGCGCACATGCGCCTCGAGCGTCCAGAAGCACCGCCGTCCCCGTACCTGGCGCCTGTCGGTCTCCGCCCTGGTCACCTCCATCATGGCGGTGGTGGGCATGGGCCTGCTGACCTATCCGACGGCGGCCTCCTGGGTCTCCCAGTACAACCAGTCGAAGGTGACTTCCGACTACTCCGCCCAGGTCGATGGAGTCCGGCCGGACGCAAAGACCCAGATCGAGCAGGCGCACGCCTACAACGATGCGCTCTCGGCCGGAGCGGTCCTGGAGGCCAACAACCACGTCCCCACCGGTGCCGGATCCAGCAAGGACAGCTCCCTGAGGTACGCCAACATCCTCAAGGTCAACAACGAGGGCCTCATGGCCCGACTCAAGATCCCCTCCATCTCCCTGGACCTGCCCGTCTACCACGGCACGGCCGACGACACCCTGCTCAAGGGCCTGGGGCACCTGGAGGGCACCTCCTTGCCGGTCGGGGGAGAGGGGACCCGCTCGGTCATCACCGGGCACCGCGGCCTGGCCGAGGCCACCATGTTCACCCACCTGGACAAGGTGAAGAACGGTGACAGTCTCATCATCGAAGTCTTCGGTGAGGTCCTCACCTATCGGGTCACCAGCACCAAGGTCGTGGAGCCCGAGGAGACCGAGGCGCTGCGCGTCGAGGAGGGCAAGGACCTGCTCACCCTGGTGACCTGCACGCCCCTGGGGATCAACACCCACCGCATCCTGCTGACCGGCGAACGCGTCTACCCGACCCCGGCCAAGGACGTCGCGGCGGCGGGCAAGCGCCCTGACGTTCCCCACTTCCCCTGGTGGGCCGTGGGCCTGGCGGCGGGGCTCATCGTTGTCGGACTGTACCTGTGGCGCGCTGGCTATGCAGCGGCCCGGGTCAAGGAGCGGGCCCTGGCCAGGGCCCGTGAGGCGGAGCAGGAGCCTCGCCCCCAGACCTGGGCGGAGCAGATGCGGATATGGATGGACGACGATGCCGGTGTCGAGCCCCAACGGTGGTTCACCGACCTGCCGGTACCGCCTCAGCCCTCCGAGGCCGAGAACCTGGCGCTTCTGGAGGAGATCGCGTCGCTGTCGGCGTCGTCCGGCCGATGGGATGATCAGGAGCTCATCGACACCGCGGAGATCCCGGTGCTGGATGCGACACGCCCGAGCGCGGGTGCCAGTGGGCGGACTCACAGCCTCTAGGGCCCATCCTGGGTTCCGCTGCCCGCGCGAGCCCTGATAACGTAATCCGGCCGGCTAGGGGCATGCTCTTGCGCGCCCCTGGTTGTGCCGCCCCGGGCTTCCCCGGGATCCATTCTGACGGACCCGTTCCTCCTGAACGGGTTTCCGTGTGTCCAGACCGGTTCACCACCTTCTATCACGGGAGTGGCGTGCGTCCTGAAGCGACACGCCCGAACGCGTGGACCGGCCAGAAGCAAGTACAAGAGAGGTTAGGCGCCATGGCGGGACAGAAGATCCGCATCCGGCTCAAGTCCTACGACCACGAGGTCATCGATTCCTCGGCGCGCAAGATCGTCGACGTCGTGACCCGCGCTGGCGCGACGGTCGTGGGCCCGGTGCCGCTGCCGACCGAGAAGAACGTGTTCTGCGTGATCCGGTCGCCGCACAAGTACAAGGACAGCCGCGAGCACTTCGAGATGCGCACGCACAAGCGGCTGATCGACATCGTCGACCCGACGCCCAAGGCCGTCGACTCGCTCATGCGTCTCGACCTGCCCGCTGACGTCAACATCGAGATCAGGCTCTGAGGACTGCCATGACAACGCTTAACACGCCGGCTGCCGCCGCGCCTGCCAAGGCGCTGCTCGGCACCAAAGGCTCGGCATGACGCAGATCTGGGACGAGAACGGGGTCCTGCGCCCCGTGACCGTCGTCGGGTCGACACCAACGTCGTGACCCAGGTCCGCACCATCGAGACCGATGGCTACGAGGCCGTTCAGCTCGCCTTCGGCGACATCGACGCCCGCAAGGTCACCAAGCCGCTCGCCGGCCACTTCGCCAAGGCCGGGGTCGAGCCCCGCCGCCACGTGGCGGAGATCCGCACCTCCCTGGCGTCCGAGTTCACTCCTGGCCAGGAGCTGGCCGCCGACACCTTCGAGGTCGGCCAGCTGGTCGACGTCACCGGCACCTCCAAGGGCAAGGGGTTCGCCGGTGTTATGAAGCGCCACGGCTTCGCCGGTGTGGGCGCCTCCCACGGTGCTCACCGCAACCACCGCAAGCCCGGCTCCATCGGCGCCTGCGCCACCCCCGGACGCATCTTCAAGGGCCTGCGCATGGCCGGCCGTATGGGCCACGCGCGCCGCACCGTCCAGAACCTCAAGATCCGCGGCGTCGACGTTGACAAGGGCGTTCTGCTCGTCAACGGCGCGATCCCCGGCCCCAAGGGCTCGGTCGTCGTCGTCCGCACCGCCGTGAAGGGAGCCTGAGACCATGACTGAGGCACTCACCGTCGACGTCGTCGACTCCGCGGGCAAGAAGACCGGCAGCGTCGAGTCGCCCGCCGAGGTCTTCGACGCCCCCTCAACATTCCGCTCATGCACCAGGTGGTCGTCGGCCGGGCTGGCCGCGGCCCGTCAGGGCACCCACGCCACCAAGACCCGCGGCGACGTCCGCGGTGGTGGCCGCAAGCCCTACCGCCAGAAGGGCACCGGCCGCGCCCGCCAGGGCTCGACCCGCGCCCCGCAGTTCGTCGGCGGTGGCACCGTCCACGGCCCGCAGCCGCGCGACTACACCCAGCGGACCCCCAAGAAGATGAAGGCCGCCGCCCTGCGCAGCGCCCTGTCCGACCGCGCCCGCAACGGCCGCGTCCACGTCATCACCGAGTTCGTCACCACCACGGTGCCTTCCACCAAGAACGCCCTGGTCGCGCTGCGCAACCTCACCGACCGCAAGGCCCTGGTGATCGTGAACCGTCAGGACGACCTGTCCAGGCTCAGCCTGCGCAACGCCCCTGAGGCGCACGTCCTGTGGGCCGACCAGACTCAACACCTACGACGTCCTCAAGTCCGACGACGTCGTCTTCACGGCCTCTGGCCTGGACGCGTTCCTGGGCAAGGGTGAGGAGGGTCAAGTGAGCCTCGAGAGTCCAAGAACCCCCGCGACGTCATCATCGCGCCGGTCGTCTCCGAGAAGTCCTACGCCTGCATGGACCGTGGCCAGTACACGTTCATCGTGGCGCCGGGATCCAACAAGACCGAGATCAAGCAGGCCGTCGAGGCCATCTTCGATGTCAAGGTCTCCTCGGTGAACACCATCAACCGCAAGGGCAAGACGCACCGCACCCGCACTGGGATCGGCAAGTCCAAGGACACTCGCCGTGCGATCGTCACCCTGCGCGAGGGGACCATCGACATCTTCGGTGATGTGGCCTAGTGCGCCACGGAAGGTAAAGGATCGATATGGGAATCCGTAAGTACAAGCCCACGACCCCGGGTCGTCGCGGCTCCTCCGTGGCCGACTTCGTGGAGATCACGCGGAGCACGCCCGAGAAGTCGCTGGTGCGCCCGCTGAGCAAGTCCGGTGGACGCAACTCCTCCGGCCGTATCACCACCCGCCACAAGGGTGGTGGCCACAAGCGCGCCTACCGTCTCATCGACTTCCGTCGTCACGACAAGGACGGCGTGCCCGCCAAGGTCGCTCACATCGAGTACGACCCCAACCGCACCGCGCGCATCGCCCTTCTGCACTACGTGGACGGCGAGAAGCGCTACATCATCGCCCCGAACAAGCTCCGTCAGGGCGACGTCGTCGAGGCTGGCCCCAGCGCCGACATCAAGCCCGGCAACAACCTGCAGCTGCGCCACATCCCTACCGGTACGGTCGTCCACGCGGTCGAGCTGCGTCCCGGTGGCGGGGCCAAGATCGCTCGCAGCGCCGGCACCTCCGTCCAGCTGGTCGCCAAGGAGGGCAAGTACGCGCAGCTGCGCATGCCCTCCGGGGAGATCCGCAACGTGGAGGCCGCCTGCCGCGCCACCATCGGTGAGGTCGGCAACGCCGAGCAGTCCAACATCAACTGGGGCAAGGCCGGCCGTATGCGCTGGAAGGGCGTGCGCCCGACCGTGCGCGGTGTCGTCATGAACCCGGTGGACCACCCGCACGGTGGTGGTGAGGGCAAGACCTCCGGTGGTCGTCACCCCGTCTCGCCGTGGGGCAAGCCCGAGGGCCGCACCCGCCGTCCCAACAAGTCCAGCGACCGCCTCATCGTGCGTCGTCGTCGGACCGGCAAAGAAGCGCTGATAGGAGCCTGAATCATGCCGCGTAGTCTGAAGAAGGGTCCCTTCGTCGACGACCACCTCATCAAGAAGGTGGACGATCAGAACGAGAAGGGCACCAAGAACGTCATTAAGACCTGGTCCCGCCGTTCGGTCATCACGCCGGACTTCCTGGGGCACACCTTCGCCGTCCACGACGGTCGCAAGCACGTGCCGGTCTTCGTTACCGAGTCCATGGTGGGCCACAAGCTCGGTGAGTTCGCTCCGACCCGCACCTTCCGCGGGCACGTCAAGGACGACCGCAAGTCGCGTCGCTGACGGACGTCGGAAAGTTTGAGAGGCAGAGAACATGGAAGCCAAGGCGCAGGCCAAGTACGTGCGCTGCACGCCGATGAAGGCGCGCCGGGTCGTGGACGTCGTCCGCGGCAAGCGCGCCGTCGAGGCCGTCAACGTGCTCCGATTCGCCCCGCAGGCCGCTGCGGTGCCGGTGCGCAAGGTCCTCGAGTCCGCAATCGCCAATGCCCGGTTCAAGGCTGAGCGTGACGGTGAGCGTTTCGACGAGAACGACCTGTTCATCATCGAGGCGTTCGCCGACGAGGGTCCCACCCTGAAGCGGTTCCGTCCCCGTGCGCAGGGCCGGGCCAGCAGGATCCTCAAGCGGACCAGCCACATCACCGTCATCGTCGGGGACAAGTCCGACGCCGCAACGAAGGAAGGAGCCCGGTAATGGGGCAGAAGGTCAACCCGACCGGGTTCCGCCTGGGCATCACCACGGACCACCGCTCGCGCTGGTTCGCCGACTCCACCAAGCCCGGTCAGCGTTACCGCGACTTCGTGGAGGAGGATGTCAAGATCCGCCGCCTCGCGGAGGACGGCATGGAGCGAGCCGGTATCTCCAAGGTCGACATCGAGCGCACCCGTGACCGCGTGCGCGTCGACCTGCACACCGCCCGTCCCGGTATCGTCATCGGCCGCCGCGGAGCCGAGGCCGAGCGCCTGCGTGGTCAGGCTCGAGAGGCTGACCGGCAAGCAGGTCCAGGCTCAACATCCTCGAGGTCAGAGCCCCGACCTGGACGCCCAGCTGGTCGCCCAGGGGATCGCCGAGCAGGCTCGCCTCCCGCGTGTCCTTCCGCCGCGCCATGCGTAAGGGCATGCAGTCCGCGATGCGCGCCGGGGCCAAGGGCATCCGGGTGCAGTGCTCCGGCCGCCTGGGCGGCGCCGAGATGAGCCGCAGCGAGTTCTACCGCGAGGGGCGCGTGCCGCTGCACACCCTGCGCGCGAACATCGACTACGGCTTCTACGAGGCCAAGACCACCTTCAGCCGCCTCGGCGTCAAGGTGTGGATCTACAAGGGCGACATCACCGAGCGCGAGTTCGCCCGCCAGCAGGCCGAGTCCGGCTCACGTGGCCGGGGCCGGGGCGAGCGTCGCGGCGGCCGTCGTGGCGACCGCGGTGAGCGCGGTTCGCGTCAGAACACCGAGCAGCAGCAGGCCGCCGAGCAGACGCCGGCCGCCGAGACCGCTGCCGCAGACCAGGGAACGGAGGCCTGAGCCGTGCTCATCCCCCGCCGGACCAAGTTCCGCAAGCAGCACCGCCCGCACCGCACGGGCCTTTCCAAGGGCGGCAACCAGATCGCCTTCGGTGAGTACGGTATCCAGGCCCTCGAGCCCGCCTACATCACCAACCGCCAGATCGAGGCGGCCCGTATCGCCATGACCCGCCACATCAAGCGTGGCGGCAAGGTGTGGATCAACATCTTCCCGGACCGCCCCCTGACCAAGAAGCCCGCCGAGACCCGTATGGGTTCCGGTAAGGGCGCACCCGAGTGGTGGATCGCCAACGTCAAGCCCGGACGCATCCTGTTCGAGGCTCGGCGGTGTCGACGAGGCCCTCGCCCGCGAGGCCATGCGCCGCGCACAGCACAAAGACTTCCGATGAAGACCCGTTTCGTGACTCGTGAGGGTGGTGACGTCTGATGGCAATCGGTTCCAAGGGGCCTGACCCCCGCCGACCTCGACGGCATGGACAACGAGCGCCTCTCCGAGGGAGCTCTCCAAGGCCAAAGGCCGAGTTTCGTTCAACCTCCGGTTCGCCTCGGCGACCGGCCAGCTCGAGGACCATGGACGTCTCAAGGCTGTGCGTCGCGACATCGCCCGTATCTACACGATCGTGCGCGAGCGTGAGCTCGGTATTCGCACCGTCCCGAGCACGGAGGAGTCCAAGTGAGCGAGCAGACCAGCACCGAGAACGTCGAGCAGTCCACCGAGCGCCCCCAGCGCAAGGTGCGTCGCGGTTACGTCGTCTCCGACAAGATGGACAAGACGGTTGTCGTCCTCGTTGAGGAGCGCTACAAGCACTCCCTGTACGGCAAGGTCCTCCGTCGTTCCAAGAAGGTCAAGGTCCACGACGAGAACAACGAGGCCGGTGTCGGCGATCTCGTCTCCATCATGGAGACCCGCCCGCTGAGCGCCACGAAGCACTTCCGCCTCCTGGAGATCCTCGAGCGCGCCAAGTGACCCTCGGCTGAACGCCGCCCTCGACGACGTCGAGACGGCCCCCGACGCCGCAGCGTCCCACCCGGGAGGCTGCGGCGTCGGCGTTGCTGACGGATGGCCCTCTGGCCCTCACGGAGGATGGCGCCATGGGACGTGAACATTCTCGCGGGACGGCGCTGATGCCGGACTGGGCCCAGGGATGGCGGTCCACCAGGGAAGCCGGTCGGCTGATGGGGCGCCTCGGGGACGCGACGCAGAAGGCCCGGGAAAAGCCGGTGAGCAATGGCACAGGTCCTCGTGATGATCTCAGGTTCCGCGTGATAAGGCGGCTGGACTAGAGCTAATGGAGTTGCGCGCGCCCTCGGTGCGCCCGGCGAGACCTCGTGCAGTCTGCGCCTGTGTCTGTCGGGAGAGCGTTCCGCGGGCATCCCTATCCCTGGGTCGGCCTCGTGCGGCCTGTGGCCGGGGAGACGTGTGCAAGACCAGAAGAACGTTCGGCCAGGCTCAGGAGGCTTCCCTGAGAACCGGCTCGACGACAGGAGAACACTCAATGATCCAGCAGGAGTCGCGACTGAAGGTCGCCGACAACACCGGTGCCAGGAGATCCTTTGCATCCGTGTTCTCGGTGGATCGGGTCGGCGCTATGCGGGTATCGGCGACACGATCGTCGCCACCGTCAAGGACGCCATTCCCGGCGGCAACGTGAAGAAGGGCGAGGTCGTCAAGGCCGTCGTCGTGCGTGCCCGCAAGGAGCGTCGTCGTCCCGACGGCTCATACATCCCGCTTCGACGAGAACGCCGCCGTCATCCTCAAGAACGATGGGGAGCCGCGCGGTACGCGCATCTTCGGCCCCGTCGGCCGTGAGCTTCGCGAGAAGAAGTTCATGCGCATCGTCTCGCTCGCCCCGGAGGTGATCTGAACATGGCACGCATTAAGAAGGGTGACCAGGTCATCGTCATCGCCGGTAAGGACAAGGGCAAGACCGGCCGCGTCCTGGAGGTCCTCAAGGGCACTGACCGTGTCATCGTCGAGGGCGTCCAGCGCGTGACCAAGCACACCAAGGTGGGGCGGTCCCAGCAGGGCGCCCGCACCGGCGGCATCGAGACCGTTGAGGCGCCCATCCACGCCTCCAACGTCATGCTCGTCGACCCCAAGACCAGAAGCGCACCCGCGTGGGCTTCCGCGTCGAGGAGGGCGTGCGTCCCGACGGCCGCAAGCGCACCGTCCGCGTGCGTTACGCCAAGAAGAGCGGGGAGGACCTGTGACCATGGCTGAGAAGACCACCCCCCGTCTCAAGACGAAGTACACCGAGGAGGTGCGCCCCGCCCTGCTCAAGGAGTTCCAGCACGGCAACGTGATGGAGGTCGGGCGCGTCGTCAAGGTCGTCGTCAACATGGGCGTGGGCGAGGCCGCCCACGACTCCAAGATGATCGAGGGGCGCCGTGCGCGACCTCGCCGCCATCACCGGCCGAAGCCGCAGGTCACCCGGGCCCCGCAAGTCCATCGCGCAGTTCAAGGCGCGTGAGGGCATGCCGATCGGCGCGCACTCCACGCTGCGCGGCGACCGCATGTGGGAGTTCCTTGACCGTCTGGTGTCGATCTCCCTGCCCCGCATCCGCGACTTCCGCGGCCTGAGCCCCAAGCAGTTCGACGGGAACGGCAACTACACCTTCGGTCTGACCGAGCAGGCTGTCTTCCACGAGATTGACCAGGACCAGATCGACCGCGTCCGCGGCATGGACATCACCGTGGTGACCACGGCCAAGACCGACGAGGAGGCCCGCTCGCTGCTCAAGCAGGCTCGGCTTCCCCTTCAAGGAGAAGTGAGATGGCGAAGACCGCACTGATTGAGAAGGCGAACCGCAAGCCCAAGTTCGGTGTCCGTGCCTACACGCTGCCAGCGCTGCGGCCGCCCGCACTCGGTCTACCGCAAGTTCGGCCTGTGCCGTATCTGCCTGCGTGAGATGGCCCTTCGCGGCGAGCTCCCGGGCGTGAGCAAGTCCAGGCTGGTAGAACTTACGTCGCAGGTCCGCTGAGGAAACCACGACGAGGAAGGGCCAAGGCCCACTCATGACAATGACAGACCCCCATCGCAGACATGCTGACCCGTCTGCGCAACGCAAACAGCGCCTACCACGACACCGTGTCGATGCCGTCGAGCAGGCTCAAGGTGAACATCGCTGAGATGCTCAAGTCCGAGGGCTACATCGCCGGCTACGAGGTCACGGACGCCGAGGTCGGCAAGACGCTCACGCTGAGCCTCAAGTACGGAGCCAACCGCCAGCGGGCCATCCAGGGCCTGCGCCGGATCTCAAGCCCGGCCTGCGCGTCTCACGCCAAGTCCACCAACCTGCCCAAGGTCCTCGGCGGCCTGGGGTGGCGATCCTGTCCACCTCCTCCGGCCTCCTGACCGACAAGCAGGCCGAGTCGCGTGGCGTGGGCGGCGAAGTCCTCGCCTACGTCTGGTAAGAGAAGGAACGGAGGAAAACCATGTCTCGTATTGGACGGCTCCCCGTTCCGGTTCCTGCCGGAGTGGACGTCACCATTGACGGCCAGGACGTGACGGTCAAGGGCCCCAAGGGCACCCTGTCCCGCACGATCAGTGAGCCCCTGAGCGTCACCCGCCAGGAGGACGGCTCCATCCTGGTCACGCGCCCCGACGACGAGCGCCGCTCGCGCTCGCTGCACGGACTGTCGCGCACACTCATCAACAACATGGTGATTGGCGTCACCAAGGGCTACAGCAAGCAGCTCGAGATCGTCGGCACCGGTTACCGCGTCGCCGCCAAGGGCCAGGGCATCGAGCTCTCCCTCGGCTTCTCCCACACCGTGACCGTTGAGCCCCCCGAGGGCATCACCTTCACGGTCGACGGCAACCTGAAGATCACCGTCTCCGGTATCTCCAAGGAGCAGGTCGGCGAGGTCGCGGCGAACATTCGCAAGATCCGTCCGCCGGAGCCCTACAAGGGCAAGGGCGTGCGCTACGCCGGCGAGAACGTGCGCCGCAAGGTCGGAAAAGGCTGGTAAGTGACCATGGCTTACTCGATCAAGAGGGGCAAGGGCAACCCCCGCGCCATCGCCCGCAAGATCCGTCACCAGCGCGTGCGCAAGCACATCTCCGGCACGCCAGAGCGTCCCCGCCTGGTGGTCACCCGCTCCAACCGCCACATGGTGGCTCAGGTCGTGGACGACACCATCGGTCACACCCTGTGCGCCGCCTCCACCCTGGAGGAGGCCGCCAAGGGTGTCGAGGGGCCACAGGTGGGCGCCGCCCACAAGGTCGGCGAGGCTCATCGCCGAGCGTGCCAGGCGCTGGGCATCGAGGCAGTCGTGTTCGACCGCGGCGGCAACAAGTACCACGGCCGTGTCGCGGCCGTCGCCGAGGCGCCCGCGAGGGCGAGCCTGAAGGCTGTGAGCACTGAGACGACGAGAAAGCAGAGGAACATCTGATGGCTGCACCGCAGCGAGACAGGTCCGCGTCGTCCGACGGCTCGGCCCAGCGCGAGAACGACGAGCGCCGGGGCGAGGGCCGCGGCCGCCGCGACCGCAACAACGACCGCCGCGACCGTGGTCGCGGCTAACGACGGCTAAATACATCGAGCGCGTCGTCACCATCAACCGCGTGTCCAAGGTCGTCAAGGGCGGCCGTCGCTTCACCTTCACGGCTCTCGTGGTCGTCGGTGACGGTGAGGGCACTGTCGGCGTGGGCTACGGCAAGGCGAAGGAAGTTCCCGCCGCCATCGCCAAGGCCGTCGAGATCGCGAAGAAGAACTTCTTCCACGTCCCGATGATCCGCCGCACCATCCCGCACCTGGTCCAGGGCGAGGACTCCGCCGGAGTCGTTCTCCTGCGTCCGGCGTCCCCCGGTACCGGTGTTATCGCCGGTGGTCCGGTGCGTGCCGTGCTGGACTGCGCCGGTGTCCACGACATCCTGTCCAAGTCGCTGGGCTCCTCCAACGCGATCAACATCGTGCACGCCACGGTGGACGCCCTCAAGCGAGCCCTGAGCGGCCCGAGGCCGTCGCGGCCCGCCGTGGCCTGCCCCTGGAGGACGTCGCCCCGCAGTCCATGCTGCGGGCCCGCGCCGAGGGCGAGGCCGACAAGCGCGCTCAGGCCGAGAAGCAGGAGGCCGAGAGGCCGCTGAAGGAGTGGGTGCGTGATGGCTGAGTCCGCATCGAAGCAGATGACCAAGCAGGCTCAAGGTCACTCAGGTCCGCTCTGGCATCGGGGCACCCACCGCCAGCGCGAGTCCCTCAAGACCCTGGGTCTGCGCAAGATCCGCCAGTCCGTCGTGCGTGAGGACAGCCCCAGCGTGCGCGGCCTGATTGCCACGGTGCACCACCTGGTCACCGTTGAGGAGGTCTGAGATGGCTGACACCGAGAACACGCAGGAGGAGAAGGTGCGCGTCGTCAGGTCGCACCACCTGCGTCCCGCCCCCGGCGCCAAGAAGGCCAAGACCCGCGTGGGTCGTGGTGAGGCGTCCAAGGGTAAGACCGCCGGTCGCGGTACCAAGGGCACCAAGGCCCGTTACCAGGTTCGTCCTGGTTTCGAGGTGGCCAGATGCCGCTGCACATGCGTCTTCCCAAGGCTGCGCGGCTTCCGTAACCCCAACCGGGTCGAGTTCCAGCCCGTGAACGTCGGCCGCATCGCCGAGACTGTTCCCCGAGGGCGGCACGGTGACCGTGGAGGACCTCGTCGCCAGGGCGCGGTTCGCAAGAACCAGGCTCGTCAAGGTCCTCGGCGGCGGCGACGTCACCGTGGCCCTGACGCTCACGGTCGACGCCTGGTCCGGCTCCGCCAGGAGAAGATCGAGGCCGCCGGCGGCACCATCGCCACGCGCTGAACACTGTCGGGCCGTGCCCGTCAGGGAGGTGACTCCTGAGGGGCGGCTTTTGACGGATGCGAGATCACAGACCCCGGCGGTCCAGGGAAACCTGGGCCACCGGGGTCTGTCATCGCCCCGACGTCGCACAGCGAGACGGCTCCTGCGCGCCAGCGTCGAGGTGCCTGGATCACCCCGGGCCACCTCACCGGGACGAGACGTGAGAAAACCCGCACCTCAGCCACGTTGCAAGCCCGTCTCAGCGCCCAGGTCTCGAGGCTCGGCAGGGTAGTCTGGGCCGGGCGCAGTTCCTCTGCGCTCAGCCTTGCTGCCCGCACGGCCGAACCCACCCCCGAGTCCACAGGGAGATCGAGTGCTCAGCGCGTTCACTCAGGCGTTCAGAACGCCAGACCTCAGGGCAAGCTGCTCTTCACCCTCGGCATCATGGCCCTGTTCCGGCTCGGGTCGATCCTGCCGGCCCCCGGCGTCAACCTGGCCAACGCCAAGCAATGCATCGCTGCTGCTGAGGATCAGAATCTTCTCAGCCTCGTCAACGTCTTCTCCGGTGGCGCGCTGCTCCAGCTGAGCGTCTTCGCGCTGGGCATCATGCCCTACATCACCGCCTCCATCATCATCCAGCTCCTGCGGGTCGTCATCCCCCGCTTCGAGGAGCTCCACAAGGAGGGGCAGGCGGGCACTGCCAAGCTCACCGAGTACACCCGCTACCTCACCATCGGCCTGGGCCTGCTCCAGTCCAGCACCATCGTGGCCACGGCCAAGAGCGGCGCGCTCTTCCCGAATTGCAATAAGCCGATCCTGCCTGACGGCTCGGTCATCAACCTGCTGCTCATCATCATCACCATGACCGCCGGCACCGGCCTCATCATGTGGTTGGGCGAGCTCATCACCGAGCGCGGCATCGGCAACGGCATGTCGCTGCTCATCTTCACCTCCATCGTGGCCCAGTTCCCCTCCAACATGTTCTCCATCGCCGGAGGCAACAACGGGGCGGCCAACTTCGCCATCATCGTGGCCGTCGTCCTCCTGGCCACCCTGGCGGTCGTCTACATCGAGCAGGCCCAGCGGCGCATCCCCGTGCAGTACGCCAAGCGAATGATCGGGCGCCGCCAGTACGGCGGATCCACCACCCTACATCCCGGTCAAGATCAACACCGCCGGCGTCATCCCGGTCATCTTCGCCTCATCGATCCTGGCCATGCCCCAGGTCGTCGCCGGCTTCGGCAGCCCCACGAGCACGTGGGTGCAGTGGATCAGACCCACCTGCAGCAGACGCACCCGATCTACCTGACCGCCTACGGCGTCCTCATCCTGATTCTTCGCCTTCTTCTACACGGCCATCACCTTCGACTCCGAGGAGATCGCGGACAACATGAAGCGCTACGGCGGCTTCATCCCCGGCATCCGCGCCGGCGAGCCCACCGTGCGCTACCTGTCCTACGTCATCAACCGCATTACGACGGCGGGCTCCATCTACCTGGTGGTCCTCGCCCTCATCCCGACGCTTGCCGTCATCTGGCTGGACCTGGCGCAGCACCCTGCCCTTCGGTGGAACCACTATCCTCATCATGGTGGGCGTGGGCCTCAGACGGTCAAGGAGGTCAACTCCCAGGCTGCAGCAGCGTCACTACGAAGGGTTCTTGTCACGAGCGCACGCATGGTTCTTCTCGGTCCCCCGGAGCGGGCAAGGGGCACCCAGGCCGCACGGATCGCTGAGCGCCTCGGCATCCAGCCATCTCCACCGGAGACATCTTCCCGCGCCAACGTCGCCGGCGCCACCGAGCTCGGCACCCAGGCCAAGGCCTACATGGACAAGGGCGAGTACGTGCCCGACTCCATCACCAACGCCATGGTCGCCGACCGCATCGCGCAGGCCGACTGCGGGGCCGGCTTCCTCCTGGACGGCTACCCACGCACCACCGCGCGCGCAGGTCGGTGAGGCTCGACTCCATGCTGAAGAACTCGAGTCTGGCCCTCGACGTCGTCGTCGAGATCACCGCCGACGCCGAGGCCGTCGTCGCCCGCCTGCTCAAGCGGGCCGGTGAGCAGGGACGCGCTGACGACACCGAGCCCGTCATCCGCCGTCGCCTCGAGGTCTATGCCGAGTCCACCGCGCCGCTGGCCGACATCTACGCCGAGCGCTGCCTACTCGTTCAGGTTGACGGCATGGGCGAGATCGACGTCGTCACCGATCGCATCATGGAGGCGCTCGCCGCCCGCGGCATCACCGGCTCCTGAAGTCCAACCCACCGGCGGGTCGTCTGTTCACGCGGACGACCCGCCTGCGCATGCTCCGGCTCGTCCCCGTGCCTGACGGGGTGCTCGCCGGATCGCCCGGTCCACCCCGCTCCACATGACCACAGGAGGCGCCCGTGCTCTCACGCGAACAGATCCAGATCAAGACGCCGGAGCAGGTCCGTCTCATGCGCCGGGCCGGGCTCGTCGTCGCCGACATCCACGCCGCCCTGCGCAAGGCGGTGCGCGCCGGGGTCACTACCGCCGAGACCGACGCCGTCTCAGCCGGCGTCATCGAGGGCCGCCGGTGCCCACTCAACTTCCTGGGCTACTACGACTACCCGGCCACCGTGTGCATCTCCGTCAACGACGAGGTCGTCCACGGCATCCCCGGTGAGCGGGTCCTGAACAACGGCGACCTGGTCACCTTCGACTGCGGCGCCTACATCGTTGACGACGACGGCACCCAGTGGCACGGCGACGCCGCCTTCACCACCGTCGTCGGCGGAACGTACCTGAGCGAGGCGACCGGCTCGTGGACACCACCACCCGGCGGGCCCTGTGGGAGGCCGTCGCCGCCGTCGCCCGCGCTGCGGCAGGGGAGGGCGCGGGCGCGAGTCTGCGCCTCAATGCGGTCGGCGACGCCGTCGAGGCCGTTGTCGAGGACGTGGCCGAGCAGGGAGGAGCCACGGGCGGGCATCCTCCAGGAGTACGTCGGCCACGGCATCGGCACGAGCATGCACATGGCCCCCGACGTCCTCAACTACTCCGTCAAACGGCGTGGCCCCCGCCTGCGCCCCGGCATGGTGCTGGCCATCGAGCCCATGCTCACCGCCGGCAGCCCGGCCACACGCGAGCTCGACGACGGCTGGACCGTCGTCACCCAGGACGGCTCCCACGCCGCCCAGTGGGAGCACACCGTGGCCATCGTCCCCGGTGGCGTGTGGGTCCTCACCGCACCCGACGGCGGCGCCGAGGGGCTGGCGCCTTTCGGCATCGAGCCCACGGCGCTGGGCTGAGACCCTGAGTCAGGGGTCGTGAGGACCCGCTCGCCTGCGGTGTGTCAGGAAACACCGCGTGATCGCGCCATCTGGCATGGTGGAGCCCGGGCCGTCTGCCGTAAAGTTATCCGCTGGACGCGCGTCCGTCGATAACGCATGCCCTCATGTCGCATTCAAGACCCTGGTCGCAGGGGATTGCCTGTGGTAGGGCCTCTGCGACGGCGACCGCGGCTGCCCGGCGACGTCGTCGTCGGGGTGAACTCGAGCGAGAAAGCACCGATGGAGGAACATGGCTAAGAAGGACGGAGTCATCGAGGTCGAGGGATCGGTCGTCGAGGCCCTTCCGAACGCGATGTTCCGGGTGGAGCTGAGCAACGGGCACGTCGTGCTCGCGCACATCTCCGGAAAGATGCGGCAGCACTACATCCGCATCCTCCCCGAGGACCGGGTGGTCGTGGACCTGAGCCCCTACGACCTCTCCCGCGGCCGAATCGTCTACCGGTACAAGTGACATGTCGGCTCCCAGAGCCGGCGGAGGAACTATCATGAAGGTCAAGCCGAGCGTCAAGAAGATCTGCTGACAGTGCAAGGTGATTCGTCGCCACGGCCGCGTCGATGGTCATCTGCGAGAACCCGCGGCACGAAAGCAGCGTCAGGGCTGAGTCCCCGGCGCGGGCCGCCCAGAGACCTGGACGGCCCTTTTCCAGCACTCCATCCCAGCGCACCCGCACCGCGAGTCCGCAACCCCGGTTCTCGGAGGCCGGGGCCACCAGGCGAGTGGGGGAGATGGGTGACGACCTCCGGGAGCACACAGGAGAACCACACCGTGGCACGCATTTCCGGTGTCGACCTGCCTCGCGAGAAGCGAGTCGAGATCGCACTCACCTACATCTTCGGGATCGGACGCACCCGCGCGGACGAGACCCTAGAAAGACGACGGGCGTCAACCCCGACACCCGCGTCAGGGACCTCACCGAGGAGGGAGCCTGGTCAGGCTCCGCACCCACATCGACGGCAACTACCAGGTTGAGGGGTGACCTGCGTCGTGAGGTCCAGGCGGACATCCGCCGCAAGATCGAGATCGGCTGCTACCAGGGCCTGCGCCACCGCCGCCACCTGCCGGTGCACGTCAGCGCACCAAGACCAACGCGCGTACCCGTAAGGGTCCCTAAGCGCACCGTGGCCGGTAAGAAGAAGGCCAAGTAAGCAGCTCGCGCCCGCCCAGCGGAGAGCGCAGTGACGACCTCATCACGAAGAAGGAAGAATGCCTCCCAAGACCCGCCCCGCCGCGCGCAAGACGCGCCGCAAGGACCCACAAGAACGTCACCCACGGTCACGCCTACATCAAGTCCACCTTCAACAACACCATCGTCTCGCTGACGGACCCGCAGGGCGCCGTCATCGCCTGGTGCTCCTCCGGCCAGGTCGGCTGAGGGCTCGCGCAAGTCGACCCCTTACGCCGCCAGCTCGCCGCCGAGGCCGCCGCCCGGCGCGCCCAGGAGCACGGCATGAAGAAGGTTGACGTCTTCGTCAGGGGTCCCGGCTCCGGCCGCGAGACCGCGATCCGCTCCCTCCAGGCCGCAGGCCTCGAGGTCGGCTCGATCACCGACGTCACGCCCCAGGCCTTCAACGGCTGCCGCCCGCCCAGCGCCGCCGCGTCTGAGCTTTCACGGGACGACGGCGCAGCCGGTGCTGCGCCGTCGTCTCACCACGTTCCGCCCCACGGTGGGACGCGGGTAGAGCCGGCCCGGGTCGGGCCAGCGGCTCCATCGCGAGGAACGGCGTCATATAGCGGGCGCCGCGACGAAAGGAAACCACGTGCTCATTGCACAGCGACCCACGCTCACCGAGGAGGTCGTGGTCGAGGACCGCCGCTCGCGCTTCGTGCTCCGAGCCCCTCGAGCCCGGCTTCGGCTACACGCTCGGCAACTCCCTGCGCCGCACGCTGCTGTCCTCCATCCCGGGGCGGCCGTGACCAGCGTCCGCATCGACGGGTGCTCCCACGAGTTCCGCACGATCCCTGGGTCGAGGAGGATGTCGCCCAGATCATCCTCAACATCAAGGAGATCGTCCTGTCCTCGGAGAACGACGAGCCGGTCGTCATGTACCTGCGCAAGTCCCGGTCCGAGCGAGGTCACCGCCGGTGACATCACCCCGCCGGCCGGCGTCGAGATCCACAACCCCGAGTCTGGTCATCGCCACTCTCCAACGAGAAGGGCAGTCGGAGATCGAGGCTCACGGTCGAGCGTGGCCGCGCTACGTCTCCGCCAACCAGAACAAGGACCCCAACGCGGAGATCTCCCGCATCCCGGTGGACTCGATCTACTCGCCGGTCAAGAAGGTCTCCTACTCCGTCGAGGCCACCCGTGTGGAGCAGCACCGACTTCGACCGTCTCATCGTCGACGTCGAGACCAAGTCCTCCATCACCCCGCGTGACGCCCTGGCCTCTGCCGGCAAGACGCTCGTGAGGCTCTTCGGCCTGGCCCGTGAGGCTCAACGTCGAGGCCGAGGGCATCGAGGTCGGCCCCTCTCCGATTGACGAGGCCTTCCAGCAGGACCTGGCCCTCGCGATCGACTGAGCTCGACCTGCAGGCCCGCTCCTCCAACGCCCCTCAAGCGCGAGGGCATCCACACCGTCGGTGAGGCTCGTCTCGCGCAGCGAGGCCGACCTGCTCGACATCCGTAACTTCGGCGCCAGGTCCATCTCGAGATCAGGACAGGCTGGCCGGTCAGCTCTCCCTCAAGGGCTCCCCGGTCGACTACGTCTCGGACGACGACTACGCCAACCCCACTTTCAGCGACGAGACCCGGGCCCTGAGCCGGCTCGTTATTCACCCTAGGAGACAACCATGCCTCGCCCCACCAAGGTCCCCTGTCTGGGCGGCGCCATAGCACGAGCGTCACCTGCTCGCCAGCCTGGCCGCAGGCTCATCGTCCACGAGTCGATCAAGACCACGGAGGCTCGCGCCCGTCGCCTGCGTCCCTACGTCGAGAAAAGCTCATCACCAGGGCAAGCGCGGCGACCTGCACGCCCGCCGCACCGTGCTGAAGAAGGTGACGGACAAGTACGCCGTCTACCGCCTCTTCGAGGAGCTCGCCCCGAACTCGAGGGGCCGCGAGGGCGGTTGACCCCATGTATCAAGACGACCCCCGCAAAGGGGCGACAACGCCCCATGGCGGTCATCTCCCTGGTGCTGGAGCCGGTTGCCCGCAAGGAGATCGTGGACGACGCGGTCGCCACCGCCAAGAAGGCCGCCCAGAAGGCCGTCGCCGACGAGGACAAGGCCGAGGAAGAGGCCGCGACCGAGAGGCTGAGAGAAGGCCGACAAGGCTGAGAGGCTGACAAGGCCGAGTACGCCGGCGCGGTTCGCCTTGAGGAGGGCGCCACCGACGCTCCCTGACGACGACCACCTGGTCAAAGGGCAACGAGGACTCCATGAGTACCACGTTCCCGGCTCGCGCTGGCATGACGCCACGGTTGCCGAGGTCTGGTTCGCCAGTGCCCAGGACGCCGAGGCCGCGGGCTTCGCCCCGCCAGCGCGCTGCCGCCCAGAAGGTCGAAGTGAGGCCGGGGCTTGACGCTCTGAGCAAGAACTCGGGAGGCCGGTCACCCAGTGGTGGCCGGCCCTCCCCGTGTGGCAGGAGATGGCGACTGACGGCGTCGTCGCCGATCGGGTCCTGTATCGGGGATGCCGGCCGGGGCCAGCCTCACTCCACGAACCTCGGGTTGTACTGGTCGGGGTTGTGCGTACTGCACGAACCCCCGCACCTCGTGGAATACACCCGAACCCTCCCAGTAGCACCCGCCCTCGTGCAGCGCCGGCAGCCGGCACGGCAGCGCCCCTCAGAAAGGCTCACGGCGAGGGGCCTCCACCGCCATCTGCTCCGTCATGGCCTCGCTCTCCTGGCGGATGCGGGCGGCGTCGGCCTCCCTGTCCGCCCACTCGAGGACTGAGGGCATGGGTTCCCCAGCGCGCCGGCGAGCCCCTGGCCGAAGTCCTCCGGGCGTGTGCGGACCAGACCCCGTAGGCGGCGACCGCCTCCCGTGCAGTCTCAGGGCCTCACCCCGGTGACCGGCCTCGGCCAGCCGCATGGCGAGCCGGTGCAGGCATGGGGCCAGCGCCGGGGCGTGAGTCGCCGGGTCGCGCTCGGCCAGGCTCCCCTGCGGATGGTTGCCGTCTCCCGGAGCGTGGCCAGGGCGGCGGAGCGGTCCCCGACATCCGCCAGGCACGTGGCCAGGTTGTGCAGGCAGGCCGCCAGGTCCGGCCTGTAGGCGGCCGGATCGATCTGCGTCAGGCTCCGGTAGAACGTGACCGCCTCCTGCACCGAGGCCAGGGCCTCATGCACATGCCAGCCCGGCTGAGGTTCAAGGTGAGGATATTGAGTGCCCGCGCCAGATGTGCGGTATGAGGAGCCGGGTTGGCCCGGACCAGCCGCCGGTAGATGTCGATGGCCTCCCAGGCCACTGCGAAGGACTCCCTCAGGCTGCCCGGCCGTGTGACAGGTCGACGGCGAGGACGTACAGGGACTCGGCCAGAGCCGGGGTGTCAGTGCTGGGGCTGCTGTGCGCCAGGGCTCGTCGGATGCCGACCACCTCCCGAGCCGCAGTCAGAGCGCGGTCCAGTCCGTCGGCGTCACGCAGGCAGGTGGCCTGGACTGTGAGGGTGTCGGCCAGATCGGGTAGGTGAGTGTTGGGGGCGCTGTGGGCCAGAGCGCGAGTGAGGTCGACCGCCTCCTCAGTCGCAGCGAGTGCCTCACGGTGCCGACCCGCGTCGCTCAGGCGGCGTGCCAGAGTCCCCAGAGCGTGAGCGACACAGGGCGAGTGGAGCGCCGGTGTGCGGCGTGCCAGTCCCCGGTAGAGCGCGACGGCCTCCTCAGCCGCATCCAGGGCCTCGTCCCGGCGCCCGACGGCGGCCCAGCAGACGGCCAGCGCCTCCAGGGCGCCGGCAAGATCACCGGTGCAGGAACCGATCTCATCCTCATCGAGGCGGCGGTAGAGACCCACGGCCTCCTGGGCATGCTCGAGGGCCTCGTCGACGTAGCCAACCGTGCACAGCCTGGGGAGCCAGACGCGCCAGGTCCGCCGCGAGCCGGCGCATCTGCGCATCCGGATCGGCCCGAACCAGACGCCGTCGGACAGTGAGGGCCTGCTGGGCGGTGAGGAAGGCACCGCTCGGCAGGCCGGACTCACTCAGACAGCAAGCGAGTGTGACCAGAGCCTCCGCCAAACCGGTCTCGTCGCCGAAGGGATCATGCCGGCTCAGGCTCCGGTAGAGGTCAACGGACTCCTGCGCGCTGGCCAGGGCGTCACGCAGATCGCCGGAGGCGCTCAGGACGACGGCGAGGCGGCACAAAGCCAGTGCCAGCCCAGGCACGTGGGCGTCGTAGTCGTGCCGGGTCAGACGCCGTCGGATCCGGACCGTTTCTCGCGAGATCGCGACCCCCTCACGCATGCGGCGCGCCTCGCGCAGGCGGGCCGCCATGACGGACAGCCCCTCAGCGAGGTCGGCCAGGTAGGTGTTCGGGGTGAGCCGGGCCAGGCCCCGGAGAACCTGGCATGCCTCCCGTGCGGCATCCAGCGCCTCCCCACGACGGCCCGACTCGGCCAGGCACTCACTGAGCTCCAGCAGCCGACCGGCGCGAGCGCCCCCCTCAGGGGTGGCGCAGGGGGAGGACAACACGTCGGACAAGCCTCAGGGAACTGGGGAACAGTGGTGGGCTCACGCTAAACGGTGCGTGTGCGCCGTCGCGATGGGGAGATGTCACCGGGGACGCGGCCCGCCAGGCGCTCCTTTAGAATCGGCGCAGTGCCGGCGGGGTGCCGGCGGGGTGCCGGCACGGTGCCGGTGGGGCAGGCACGGTGATCGCAGGGAGGGGAGTCGGTGTGGACACGCTGTTCAGCCTGAATCACATGGGGGTTCAGGTCGTCGCGATGCTCGCCACCTTCCTCCTGTGCCTGACGCTGGGCGCCGAGCGCCACCTGCGCCACAAGGACGCCGGTGTCAAGACGCACGTCCTGGTGGGGCTGGGCTCGTGCCTGTTCACCCTCGTGTCCGCCTACGGCTTCGCCCCGATCACCGGCGCGGACGTTGCGGTGGACCCCAGCCGTGTGGCCGCGCAGATCGTCTCCGGCATCGGCTTCCTGGGCGCCGGGGTCATCTTCGTCAACAACGACACCGTCCGGGGCCTGACCACCGCCGCGACCGTCTGGCTCAGCGCCGCCATCGGCATGGCCTGCGGGGCTGGCATGATCCCCCTGGCAGCCACAGCGGTCGCACTCGACTACATCGTCGTCCTCCGTGGGCCCCTCACCTCGCGCCTGCAGCGCCGCCGCAGCGAGGTGACCGTGCGCATCGACTACGAGATCGGCAGCGCCATCATGCCCGAGATCCTCCAGGTCGCCACCGCATCGGGCTTCACCGCCACCCTGGAGGAGACCGAGGTGACTCGCGGCGAGCACGGGCGCACCATGAACGCCGTCATGCGCTTCCACGGTCAGCGGCCCGCCGCCAACCTCGTCGAGGCCCTCTCCGGGCTTGACGGCGTCGACGGCGTCGAGTGCCTCACGGGGGGCCGGCTCGACTGAGCCCTGGCTCCGGGAGGGCTCCGGCGGTGGACGGAGTAATGGGCTGAGGGACGGGTCATGTCCCCAGCAGCGTGCGCCCCGGTCGTACCGGCCTCGTTGGGGACCACGACGACGTCGTCGCCGATCCTGGCCAGGCGGGCCGCCGTGATCCGCCGCGAGTTGCCGCCACCCAGGTAGAGGCGGTCCCACAGGTACATGGGGCGCAGGGCGTCGACGACACGGCGCACTCGGCGCGACCAGTGGGCGTCGCCCAGGCGCAGACGCTCGTGCTCGCCGATGTAGTCGTCATAGGTCAGCCCCCAGCGCACCGGCCCCTGGGAGACCTCACGTGCAGGGGCCAGGAGGCCGTTGTCGAAGACGGCGTTGCCCAGGCCCGTGCCCAGGGTCACGATCATCTCCAGCCCGTGACCCGTGACGACGCCGGCCCCGGCGACCTCGGCGTCATTGAGGACCAGGAGGGAATCCCCAGGGCCTTCGAGACGCCGGCGCCCATGTCGAAGCGGGCCCAGGCCTCCACCACTCGGGCAGCACCTTGGAGCGCGGGCCGTCCTTGGTGATGTAGTGAGGCGTGGCGATGACGACCCCGTGGCGGATCATGCCCGGCATCCCCACCGTCACCCGGTCCGCGCCCGGCAGCTGGGAGGCCAGTGAGGCGATGGTCTCCACCAGGGCTTTCGTCGGCGGCAGCGGGTAGGGGTCGGGGTGCGCACGGCGCGGGGAGATGATGTTGCCCTCGGCATCCAGCACCGAGGCCTTGATGCCGCCGCCTCCGCAGTCCACGGACAGAGTCGTTGTGCTCACGGCCGCGAGCCTGAGTGGAGCGTGAGGCCGGTGCGGTTCAATGGTGGCATGCCACGTATCCGCCTCGACCTGGCCTATGACGGCACCTTCTTCTCCGGGTGGGCCGCCCAGCCCGGGCTGCGCACCGTCGAGGGGTCCTCACCTGCGCCCCTGGCCACCGTTGTGCGCGAGCCCGTCCGCCTCACCGTGGCCGGACGCACCGACGCCGGCGTCCACGCCGCCGCCCAGGTGGCCCACCTCGACGTGAGTCCCGAGGCCTGGGCCGCACTGCCCGGACGCTCGAGCGCCGCCCCGAGGCCGCCCTGCTCATCCGGGTGGCGGGCGTCCTGGCCCGCAGGCCCAGGAGAGCCTGGCGCGCACGCCGCGCGGGGCCGGCGACGTCGTCGTCACCGGGGCGCGCACCGTGCCGGAGGTCTTCGACGCCCGCTTCGGCGCCCTGAGCCGCCGCTACACCTACCGGATCGCCGACGCCTGCGCCCCGCGTGACCCGGCCCGGCGCGCCACCGTCCTGTGGCTGCCCGATGCGCTCGACGTCGAGGCCATGGCCGCTTCCGCCCGCGCTCTGCTCGGTGAGCACGACTTCCTGTCCTACTGCAAGCCCCGCAAGGGCGCCGACGATCCGCACCCTGCGCGCACTGGAGTGGCGACGGGCCGAGGCCGGGCCGGATGCCGGGCTCGTCGTCCTGACCGTTGTCGCCGACGCCTTCTGCCACTCCATGGTCCGATCCCTGGTGGGGGCCGGCCTCGCCGTCGGTCAGGGGCGCAAGCCGGTCACCTGGCCCGGCGAGCTCCGGCCGCACGCACGCGCCGAGTGCCGCCCCCGTCGCCCGCCGCACGGGCTGACCCTGGAGGAGGTCACGTACCCGGCCGACGACGAGACCGCCGCCCAGGTCGAGCGCGCCCGCACCACCCGGCGTCTGAGTGCTGATCCGCGGCCAAGAACCCATCGAGCCGCGTGGTGCGATTCACGGAACTGGAAAGCCGCACCTTTTGACCCCTCCGTGGGACGCCCGGTACTGTTGGCAATCGTCGTGCAGCACGTGTGTCGTGTCCGCAGTGCCGTCCCACTCGCCCCGGATCGCCTGTGCTCCGACCACTCACCTGACCATGGTGGTCTCGCCGAACCGCGAGACGCTTCACCGCGCTTCGGCGTGCCCACTCGCCAAGAGAAACGAAGGCAACGCCCGTGCGCACGTATACACCGAAGCCCGGCGACGTCGAGAAGAACTGGTACGTCATTGACGCCACCGACGTCATCCTGGGGCGACTCGCGGCCCAGGCCGCCACCCTGCTCCGTGGGAAGCACAAGCCCCAGTTCGCTCCCAATGAGGACTGCGGCGACTACGTCGTCATCATCAACGCCGACAAGGTGGCCCTCACCAACGGCAAGGCTGACAAGAAGTTCGCCTACCGGCACTCCGGCCACCGGGGGCCTGACCGCCGTCTCCTACCGCGGTGCTGGCCACCCGCCCTGAGCGCGCCGTCGAGAAAGGCCGTCAAGGGCATGGTTCCCCACCAAGGCTCGGTCGCGCCCGGGCTCAAGAAGGCTCAAGGTCTACGCGGGTGCCGAGCACCCGCACGCCTCAGAGCCCGAGACGTTCGAGATCACCCAGGTCGCCCAGTAAGCGCTCCAGCGCTCGGCACCCGCGACAAGCAAAGGACATATCGTGGCTGAGACCACTGTCGACGATGACGCGCTGGACGAGGAGAACGCCCCCTCCAGCTACACCACCGAGACCGAGGGTCCGCTCCGGGTCGCGGCCAGATCCATCACCGCCCCCGGCTCCGGCCTGGGTCGCCGCAGGAGGCCGTCGCCCGCGTGCGCCTCGTTCCCGGCACCGGTCAGTGGACGCTGAACGGCCGCTCCCTGGAGGACTACTTCCCCAACAAAGCTGCACCAGCAGGGCTCGTGCGCGCCCCTTCACCATCCTGGACCTCGAGGGCCCGCTTCGACGTCGTCGCCCGCATCAACGGCGGTGGCGTCTCCGGCCGAGGCCGGTGCCCTGCGCCTGGGCATCGCCCGCGCGCTCAACGAGATCGACCGTGAGGCCAACCGCGCCACCCTGAAGAAGGCCGGTTTCCTCACTCGCGACTCCCGCATCGTGGAGCGCAAGAAGGCCGGTCTGCACAAGGCCCGCCGCGCCCCCAGTACTCCAAGCGCTGATTGGACGGGGTCCCGGCCGAACGGGCCGGGACCTCCTTCCGCTGCCTGCGATGGCGGCCGTCCCTCACGGGGCGGCCGCCATCGTCACTGTCAGGGGGCGGTGGTGACTCACTCAGGCGGCATCGTCGGGGCCGGTGCGCAGCCAGCATGCAGCCGATATACCGCGGTGATGGGCGCGATCTCAGGGTGGAATCCGCAGTGTCGGGGCCGCCGCAGGACATCAGACCTTTTTGTGTTGGTCGAAGGTTGGGCCCCGATGCCCGGCGCCCCGTGGCAGGATGGTGCTGTTTCATCACCCTTTCAGGAGGATTTCCATGGCTCGTCTCTTCGGAACCGATGGCGTACGCGGCCTGGCCAACGACCTGCTCACGCCCACCCTGGCCGTGCAGACTCGGTGAGGCCGCGGCCCGCGTCCTGACCAAGGACACCCCTGCCGCCCGGAGACCACGCAGCGGCCGTCCCCGCGCCATCGTGGGGCGCGACACCCGCGCCTCCGGAGAGTTCCTCGACCACGCCATCAGTGCGGGCCTGGCCTCCTCCGGCGTCGACGTCACCCGTGTGGGCGTCCCTGCCCACCCCGGCGATCGCCCACCTGACGGCCACCCAGGACATCGAGTGGGCGTCATGATCTCCGCCTCCCACAACCCCTTCCCGGACAACGGCATCAAGTTCATCGCCCGCGGCGGCTACAAAGTCTCGCCGACGCCGTCGAGGACGAGATCGACTCCCTCCTGGGCAAGGTCAACGACCGCCCCACCGGCGCCGATGTCGGCCGCGTCATCAAGGGTGAGACCGTCGCCGACCAGAACTACATCAACCACCTCGTTGACTCCGTCGCCACCGACCTGTCCGGGCTGCGCATCGTCGTCGACGCCTCCAACGGTGCCGCCTCCGTCGTCGGCCCCGCCGCGCTGCGGGCCGCCGGCGCCGAGGTCATCGTCATCAACGCCTCCCCGGACGGCCTCAACATCAATGACAACTGCGGCTCCACCCACCCCGAGCAGGCTGCAGAACTACGTCAAGGCGGTCGGAGCGGACATGGGTGTGGCCTACGACGGCGACGCCGACCGCTGCCTGGCCGTGGACGCCGACGGCAGGCGGTCGACGGCGACCAGATCATGGGCATGCTCGCCATCGGCATGAAGGCCGACGGGACCCTTGGCTCCGACACGCTCGTCGTCACCGTCGCGAGCAACCTCGGCCTCATCCTGGCCATGCGCGAGCACGGCATCCGCACCGTCCAGACCGGCGTGGGCGACCGCTACGTGCTCGAGCGGATGCTCCAGGGCGGTTACACCCTGGGTGGCGAGCAGTCGGGCCACGTCATCGACACCGTCCACGCCACCACCGGCGACGGCGTGCTCACCTCTCTGCACGTGGCTGCGCGCGTCAAGCGCACCGGCAAGACGCTGGCCGAGCTCGCCAGCGTCGTCACCCGCCTGCCCCAGACCCTCATCAACGTCAAGAACGTCGACAAGGGGCGCCGCCAGCACCAACAAGTCCGTGCAGGACGCCGTGGCCTCCGCGGAGAAGGACCTGGGCGAGACCGGCCGGGTCCTGCTGCGCCCCTCGGGCACCGAGCCGCTCGTGCGCGTCATGGTCGAGGCCGCCACCCAGGAGGAGGCCGACCGCGTCGCCCGTTCCCTGGCCGACACCGTCAAGAACAACCTCAGCCTGTGAGCTGACGGCGAGTTCCCTCCCGGGGCCGGTCGCGATGCCGCTACCAGTCAGGTGGCCGGCGTCGCGACCGGCCCCGGCCTGTGGAGCAGCGCCCCACGGTGATGGGTGAGAATGGCCTCGTGACCTCCTCGTACCGCTTGGCTCTTCTGACGGATCCGCCGACCTGGCGCGGCAGGGCCCTGAGCGGGAGGAGCCTTGACCTGCTCGCCGTGCTCGTCGGCAGCCAGGACGCCAGGGTGAGCGACGGCGCCCTCATTGAGGCCCTGTGGCCCGGCGACGCCCCGGCCCGGCCGCTGCGGGCGCTTCACGTCGTCGTCTCCCGGGTACGGGCGGTCGTGGGGCAGGGAGTCGTCGAGCGCAGCGGCGACGGGTACCGGCTGGCGCTGGCGGAGGCGGAGGCCGATGTCCGGGACCTGTCGGATCGGGCGGATCGGGCCCGAGCCTGCGCCGCCGCCGGCCAGTGGGAGCAGGTCCTCGACCTCAGCGACTCCCTGCCGCGGGTGCCCGCATGCGCTGATGCGGACAACGCCGTCGGAGCAGGAGCCACCCCTGTGGCACGCCTGCGAGAGCGGGCTGCCCGGCTCACCGAGGAGCTCCGCCGCGACCGGGGACTCGCCCTGGAGGCCGCCGGGGAGCACGAACAGGCCGCGGACCTGCTGCGCGAGGCCGCTCAGCGCGACGGCAGCGACGAGACCGTCCTGGCCGCCCTCATGCGCGCCGAGTCCTGGGCGCGTTCACCCGCTGCGGCCCTGGAGATCTACGAGCAGTACTGCCGTCGGCTGTGCGAGCTGGGAGCCGTGCCCGGCCCGGCCATGCGCGTCGTCCACGAAGCCGTCCTGGCCGCCGAGAGCCCCGTGCGCCACGGCCTGGAGCCCGAGCCCGAGCACTTCCTGGGGCGCGAGGCGGACGTGACCGGTGTTCTCAAGGCCCTGAGCACCCACCGTCTGGTGACGCTCACCGGCCCCGGTGGGGTCGGCAAGACCACCCTGGCCCAGGTGGTGGCGGCCCGCAGCCGCCGCCCCGCCGTCTACGTCGTCGCCCTCGCCGAGGTGTCACCCGGAGCCGATCTGGCCAGGGTAGTGCTCGACGCAATCGGAGGCTCCGCAGTCGTCAACGGTGACCCGCACCGCGATCTGGCCGCCGCCCTCTCCCAGCCCGGAACCGTCCTGGTGCTGGACAACTGCGAGCACCTGGCCGGCGAGGCGGCCGACCTCATCGGGCCGCTCCTGGTCGCCTGCCCCGACCTGCGCGTGCTGGCGACCTCGTGCCGCCCCGTCGACCTGGCCGCGGAGCACGTCCACCGCCTCGAGCCCCTCGACGCCATGGTCTCCCACTCCCTGCTCGTGGTGCACGACCACGGCCTGCCCCGTTTCCACATGCTCGTCACCGTCCGCGACTTCGCCCTGGAGCAGCTGTCCGCCTCCGGCGACGAGGCCGAGGTCCGCGCGGCCCTGCACCGGTGGGTGGTGGACCTGTGCTCCCAGATCCGCTTCCCCATCGATGCCGGCGACTTCGGCGACGTCCGTCACCCTGAGGCGCGCCACTACGACCGCCTCTTCCAGCAGGTCTCCCACGATGAAGCCGTCATCCTGCAGCAGCTCGACCGGCTCCTGGCGCAGGCCGACGCCCACGGCTCGAATCACCTGCCTGTAGAGCTGCGCGACGCGATCTGCATCATCGGCGCGGCGCTCATGCGCCTGTGGAGCGTCACCTGGAGCTATGAGCGCATCGCCGACTACGGTGCGCGCCTCATCGGTCCCGCCGTGCAACCGGCCCAGGACCTGCGCGGCAATGAGGCGGGACTGAGCGTCCTGGCCCTGTGCGTCACCCTGCTCGGGCTCCTGAGTCACGTGCCCACACAGGTCCGCTCGCTCCTGCCGGACTCCTTCGATGGCGAGGGGGCGTTCTCCCGGGTGAGGCGCTTCCTGCGTGCGGGCGACGAGCAGTGGCCCGAGCTGATAGGCGACCCCGACCCCTGGGTCGCCTGGGCGGCGACCCGCTGTCTGGCCGCCCAGCAGGAGGACGACGGTGATCCCCGGGCCTCGTTGAGAACCATCGAGGCCCTCCTGGGGAGGCTCCACGGTACTGACCTGGCCGCGATTCACCTGCTCGAGCTCCACCTCCACCGGCTGCAGGTCCTCATGTCCCTGGGACGCTACAGCCAGGTCGTCG